>ERZ808240.133-NODE-133-length-99686-cov-6.867672_pt1 | contig 99686 bp, 61 predicted proteins | sample MGYA00521084_ERZ808240 | MGnify/ENA primary metagenome ERZ808240 (study PRJEB31516, sample SAMN03275571) | gut metagenome | biome: mammalia-associated habitat; material: feces | host: Papio cynocephalus | place: Kenya | collected 2012-08-06 ...
AAAGGCTAGCCCACAGGCTAGCCAACCGATGATTTATTCATCGGTTTTGTTCTTTGTGAGTCTTGATGAGGATTTGAAGTCAGGAATCACTTATTGAATATTGCAACCGTATCCAGATGGTTCTTTTTCAGCAACAGGCATCCAGCCATGTAAGTGGACTGATAAAGGACATTGCAGGAGATTTGCATCCAAGCGCCTTCAAAGGTTCTCATTGTCGATAGATATCCCATCCCTATCATGAACAGGACACTCAAACCAAAGAGGACAGGGGCGATTTTCAGTTTCATCTTGATGGAAATAAGAATCAGTAGAATGAGAAATCCGGCAGCACCTATAATCATCATGGAAAGGAACGGCCATGGGTTGGAAAATGTATTTAGCGTACTTCCTTCCTTTACGCTTTCGTCTAAAGCAAGAATAAAGAGAGGAAGAGAAATGACGGATAGCTTTTCTTTGTTGACATGGTCTTTGTTCTTCGACGTGAACATTCCGATAAGAGCTAGAAAGAGAAGAAGGAAACCTATTGATTGAGTTGGGGTGAATTGCTTATCCAAAATGACATAATCAATTCGAAGCATTCCCATAAAAATCTTGTGAAACGCTTTAAGAAGCCCAGCGGAGAAAACCATGATGCTTCCTGCCGCTAAAAGGCAATAGCATCCTTTTACCATCTTTCCATAAAGGGAGCGTAGAAGAATGACAGAACCTATCATGAACAGTGCAACCGGAAGAATGTCATAGATTCCTTGTACGATGAGAAGCCCACGATTGGCTTCTTCGAATGTCGTTAAGAACATATCACTTTACCCAGTTCCATTTTTCAAAAGATTTGATCGGAATCAAGCGGGAAAGGATCGGTGTCTTTTTGATGTACTCTAAATATTTTTCGTCGTTTCCGTAACTCTTCTTCTGTCTCAGCTCCAATCTCTTTGCTCCGGAAACCATGACATAGACGATAAGTAGATATCCGCAGATGGAAATCAACCAGGCTGCCCAATCGGAAGCGAAAATATCGCATCCGCTGACAAAGATTCCACTCCAGAAGAGGATTTCTCCCATATAGTTTGGACATCTGACATAGGAATAAAGTCCGGAAGAGACAAAGCTGTGGGGATTTAGTTTCTTCGCTTTGTTTTTCTGTAGGTCGGCAAGGGTCTCAATGACAAGACCGCAGACTGCGATAAATGCTCCAATCAGCGGGGTGACAGAGGAAGTTCCATCCGATGGAAGTGAACTTCCGATTCGGAAGATGACTGGATAGGTCTGCATGACATATAAGATGCTGACGGAAAGCCAAATTGTCGCTTTGACAAAGAACGGCATTGTCTTCTCTTCTTTTCCCGATACATTTTCCATCGTCTTGCGGTAGGAAGCGGATTTCATTTCCCTGTAGATAAGGAAAGAGGAGAGTCTGATTCCGTACAGAATCAAGATGGTAGCAAGGATGTAATTCACAAAACCGTTTCCGGTAATTCCCGTGAAGGAAAAAGAACATGAAGTGAAGAGGATCAAGGCAAGGCCTAATCCAAAGATGGATAGACCATAACCTACCGACAGAAAATAAACGAATTTCTTGAATCCGATGGAAGACATCAAAAGGCAGACGCCGAAAAGAATTGCGATGAGTATCCAGAACGTACCGGTTGCTTCGATCATCTCTTCTCTCCTTTCTGATAAAGAGAATTGACGTATTCCTTAAAGGATTTTTTGCCATATTTCACTTCACCGAGCATATCATTGGTCAACGTCCATTTGGAGAAACGGATCAGAGCCTCGGAACCATCGTTCTTTTTGTGTGCTTTCTTGATGATCAGATCGAAGAGGAAGACAGGTGCTCTTGAGATCTTGATCTTCTTATTGCTTGCTTCGGCAAAAAGGTTTGCAATCTGTGAATAGTTGTAGACTTCTTTTCCGCCGATTTCATATGTTTCGCTTTTCTCTTCCGGAATCTTCTCCAAAATAAAGGAAGCCAAATCGGAAGTGTCGATGACGTTGACAAGGTGATCTTTTCTTCCCAAAAGATTGACTTTTCCTTTTTCGATCATCGGAAGGAAAACGTGAGCGATATCATAGAAATAGCCGGTCGGTCTGATGATCGAGTAAGAAAGAGAGGATTCTTTCAGTCTCTTTTCGAACTCATGTTTGGCATCAAGCATCGGGACGCTCTTGTCACTATCTGCATGGATGACGGAGACATAGATGAATTTCTTGACACCGCTCTTCTTTGCTTCTTCGAGAAGATTGCAGTTTCCATTTAGGTCGATGTCATAATTCGTCAGTTTTGCTGACTTGCTGACTAGACCGACGGTTGAGATAACGACATCTGCACCGTTCAGCGTGCCTTTCAGGGAATCGGGATTTGTGACATCGATTCCGTGGAATTCGTATTTTCCTGTGTAGCCCGGAATTTCCTTTTCCTTCAGATCAAGAGCCACCACATCGTAGTTCTTCTCTATGGCCTGTTTCAGGATATCGGATCCAAGATGCCCGAAGGCGCCGGCAATTGCGATTTTCATTTTTCTTTCCTCACTTCTGTTTCTTTTCTTTGGCACGCTTGTCGTTGATGATATCCATTTCTTTGGCCGTAATCACTTTGACATTGTTTTCTTCTGCCCATTTCACACAACCCTTTAAAGCAGTTGGCAAGAAGATACGGGGAACTTTGACTAGTTTTGCCAGAGCATCGTCCGTGAACTGAACGTCGGTCTGAAGTCTTTTTGCCGCATAACGGACAGAGGAAACGGTAGCTTCTCTCATCGGCAACAGTTCTCCTCTTGGCTTTTTGAAGGAAGAACACCAGAAGTTCTTGCTGTCACGATATCCGTAGTCGACCGGGACTCTGGGGAAGTTGTTGCGATTGACGCCGTTGACGATGGAATTCCAATATTTTTCTTTCATGTCGATATGATCCACACGCAGAATGAAGTGAGCTCCGAACTGGCTTGTGATACCGTTGAAATCATGATAGGGACCTTCGTAACCGTTGAGCTGGCCTGGCTTGTCGTCGCTGGCATGATCCAGTTCTCTCATCCATGTGCATTCGATGACCTGGAAGGATTCCGAAACGATTTTGGGATACTGTTCGCCTTTATGCTCTTCCTGGGACTGGGAGTCTTCTAAATGGAAGATGCAGTTCTTCATTTTCTCTTCCGGAGTATCTCCCGGCCAGCCCATTCTGACTGCCTCCTTGAAGAGCTTCTTGTCATCTGGAATGAAATTGAGGGTACACTTTCCGTTTCTCAAAATGTTCTGTGCCGTATTTGAAGAATTACGGCATTCCAACAGCATGGCATAGTAATTTTTACCGGCGATGTAGTAAGGTGCCAAAAGGGAATAGGGGCCTAATGTCGTCTTGCCGTCTTCGGTCAAAGTGCCAACCATGACGACCGGCATCGGAAAGAAAAGGGAAGTCTGATAGAAATTGTCTTTCGGATCTAAATTCTTAAAGTTCTGATTCATGTTTTGCCTCCGCTATATGTGCAATCATTGAACACAAAGTCTGAAACGAAATCTTCTCATCCCTGGACTGAATCAAAATCATTTCACTGATCATATGGTTTTCCTCATCCGTGAAATGATAGGAAATAGTCTTTAGTTTCCATAGTTCCTCTATCTGTCTGACAAAGTCAAAATGCAGTCGGATGTAATATCCTCCGAATCCTTCCCCTTTGTAAGAGGAAAACACGGATTTGTTTTTCTTCCGGAATTCCTGAATCAGGGATTGAATGGTCGACAGGATATCCTCAATCCGGTTCAGTCCTAAGATTTTCTGATAGGCCGTTTGGTATTTTTCCATCCATTCTTCTTTCAAAATGGTTTCGACCAAGGAGAATTTGTCTGGAAAGTAGTTGTATAAGGTTCCGACGGCCATATTGCACTTCTTGGCGATTTTCCGCATGGAAAAATTAAAGCCTTCTTCTTTGTGAAGCTCTTCTTCGGCGGCTTTGATGATGGCGTTTTTTGCATTTTCGATTTGTTTGGACATGTTAAATGAACGCGTTCATTTTACACCTGAAAGCGCTATTTATCAAGATGGATATCTTGAATTGCTGTTTTTCGTATAAATGCTTTTTAGAATTTCCTTATACCCGAATTGGAAAATATTTTGGACTGTGCGATGAGTCAAGAAACTATTTTTTTCCTTTATCTGTTTGTTTTCGATGCTGTGGGTTTTGTAGACTCTGAAAGCAAATGATCTTACGGTGGTGAAAATACCGGTCTGTTGTTTGGAAGGCTTTTTGAAAAGGAAGTTTGTTTCCATCGCAAGCGATAGTTTTTTTTCGAAAAGGACCGAATAGGAGAGATGAAATTGGCATCTGATCATTTTCTCTGGCATGAATCGATATCTTTTTGTATTCTGTATTCTATTAGTGAAGGTATAAAATGAAGGGAGATTTTTTTGAAAAGGGGAGTCTTATGGAAAAATGTCGATACATTGCCCTTACGGATGTCAATTCTTCTCGTTTTCCGTGGGTGGAGAAAGATGATATTCAAAGTCTTATCCGACTCTTTCTCTATAGTAACGAAATCGATATCGAGGGGATTGTTCTATGCAGTTCCTGCTTCTTGAAACATGGCGGTGGAAAAGGGGCGAAGAAAATCGTTGATCGTATTTTAAATGCTTATGGCCAAGTGAAAAGGAATCTTGACTGTCATGCGGATGGCTATCCGCCCGTAGGAGAACTTAGAGAGAGGGTGTTTTGTGGAATTCCGGCTTTCGGAAAAGCATTCAATAATGGCTTCGGAGAGGAAAAATATAAGAACAATCCTGGCGTACAGTGCATTGTGAAAGCTCTGGAAAGCCAGGATTCACGTCCTTTGTGGATTGGTCTTTGGGGAGGAGCGAATACTTTGGCACAGGCTCTTTGGCAGCTTTCGGAGACAAAAGGCCGAGAGGAAATGAAGGAAATCCTTAAGAAGCTTCGCATTTACTCTATTTCCGACCAGGATTATAGTTCTAAGTGGATCCGAGCCAATTTTGGGGAAGACCTTTTTTACATTGTTACGCCTTCTGATGGGGGCTTTGAAGGACGGAAGGAGTATTATCGTGCTGTGTGGCCTGGGATTTCTGCAGATGAGAACGGACATGGAAGCGAAGATGGAATCCATGGAGGCGGTTTTCAGGGGGCAAATTCTTCGTTGGTATTGAATGATTGGATAAGAGAAAACATTCAATCGAAGGGCCCTCTTGGGAAGCTTTATCCTAAGACGGTTTATATTATGGAAGGGGATACTCCTGCTTTTCTTGGTTTGATTCAGAATGGACTGAATGTGCCTGAACATCCTGAGCTTGGTGGCTGGCATGGAAGATATCAGAAGTCACGGGATGAACAAAACGTTCCAATCTGGTCAGGTGCTTATGATTCCGTGCTCGGTATTGATGGTAAAGTTCATCAAAGCCCCCAGGCAAGTCTTTGGCGGTGGAGAGAAGATTTTCAATATGATTTTGCTTCTAGGATGGAATGGACGGTTGCCGATTCGTTTGACAAAGGATCCCATCCGCCTGTAGTTATCCTGAATGGTCCAAGTGTCTATAAAATTAAAAAGGGAGAATCGGTAATCCTGGATGTCTCTTCATCCTATAGCCCTGATGGTTTTTCTCTTTCTTTCCATTGGTTCTTTTATCCAGAATCGGAAAATGCTGTTCTCGTTAAAAACGGGAGGTCTTGTGTGTCTGTTTCCTTTTTGTCTTGTGGCATTTATCACCTGGTTTTGAAACTGACAGGTTCCCGTTCCTTTCCGTTAAGTCGGTATTTGCGTATTACTTTTGAAGTAGAAGAGGAATGATTCTGGCTGCATTTTGAATGCAGCTAAGAGAAAAAATTATGTTTTCTCATGAATGAAGATGTTTTTTGTGGTTTGCCTACTTGTATGTAAAGCGATTTCCTTGTTCCATAGGTATATAAGTGTGAGATTTTATGTTTTGTAAGAATGTAGAGAAAATCACAAATTTTTCTTGAAAATGTGGTGATTTCCTATTTGTATTTTCTATTTTTGCTTTGAAATGTTATGAAAATCTATTTCTTGTTTTCTATGGACAGAGAGTATAATCGGGATAGCTTATAAAAAGGCGTTCATTGGTGTAGGAGGTGTCTTATGAAAAACAGAAAAGCATTTATTCTTGTCGTTTTTTTGAGTCTTTGTTCTTGCCAAGGAGGCGGAGTTTCATCTTCATCTACATCTACCGCTCGTTCAATCGAGGCTAGCGATTCTGCGATTTCAAGCATGGATTCTTCCTCTGTTTCTTCTTTGAGTGATATCTCTGATTCAAAGACGACGGAAAACGTTGAGTCTTCATCGGGAAGTGAAAAAGAGGCATGTTTCGAAGCTCTGTCCCTGACTGTCCTATCTGGGCAGAGATTCAATTATTATCTTTATTCTCCGGAAAATAGAGGTGAGAACACGCCTTTGATTCTTTATCTGCATGGCGGTAGTGGTAAACCTCAGAGCGAAGAAGGGAATCTGAGCCTTCTTACTTCCGGAGATGGCCTTCCGAAATTCGTTATGGATAAACAGGTGGCACCTGATTCTTATATCGTTTTTCCTCAACTGCCTTATGGAAAGAAGGGATGGAGCGATGTGAAGGATGATCTGTTTGCTTTCCTGAAGGCTGTTTCCGATGAGCTGGGATGCAACAAAGAGAGGATTTCCATTACCGGACACTCGATGGGTGGGAAAGGAACCTGGGATATCGCACTTTCTTATCCGGCTACCTTCTACAAGGTTGCTCCACTTTCCGGTGCCGTTACCCTTAGCGAAATCAATGTGAACAAACTGAAAAGCAAACCGGTATGGGCATTTGTGGGTTCTGACGATACCATTGTCGATCCCCAGAGTTCTATCGATTTCATCGCTGCTCTTGGCAAAATCAACGATGAGGCAAAAATCACCGTCATTGATGGTTATACTCATTTCGATGTCCCGAATGTCTATCTTTCCACGGAATATAATCTTCTTTCCTGGCTTGTCGAATAGGGATTTGTCTTGGAATTGATGAGGGGAGAACATCGTTTTTGGGTTGTCCTATCTTCCTATGTGATAAAATGGTTTCATTATGACACAGGTTTATTTAAGCGATATCCGGAGATATGATGGAAGAATCGAAAAGCTGAAAGAAGGACTTTCTTCGTCCGTTCTTTCCCATTGTCTGAGATATCCAGAAAAGAGGGAGGTCCAGGCCTCTTTGCTTGGTTGGAATATTCTTTCCCTCATGCTTGAGAAGGAAGGAACGGATTTGTCCGCTCTTTCTTTGACATACAATGAATCTGGCAAGCCTTTTCTTGGAAATCATTTCTTCTCGATTTCACATAGCGGAAATATCGTTGCGGTCTGTCTTTCCACAAGCGAGGTGGGAATCGATATCGAACTTATCCGGAAGGACAGAAACTATGATCTTTTGGCTAAAAGATATTTCAGTCCGGAGGAGAAGAACGAGTACGATAGGTCCGAAGATAAGGCTGGGTGTTTTGTTCGGCTTTGGACTAGGAAGGAAGCTTTCCATAAACATGTCGGAGATGGAATGAGGCTTGACCGAATCAGGAGAACTCTTCCGTATTCGGATATTTATACCGTCTTTCTGAAAGATGGGGATGGGAACGGGTATTATCTCTCCGTCGATTGCATCGACAATGAGAAGGTGCTTCTTTCCGTCATCTGACCTTAGACTCTGCCTTTGTGTTTCAAGGCAGGGCCTTTTTCTTTGCCCAATATTGTAAAACGGGTGGTTCTATTGCAGATTTGATATTTTTAATGGTATTTGCAAGCATGTTTATGGAAAATTGCAATTCTAAAGTTTTTAAACATAGTGTACAATAAAACGACATAAAAGGGCTTTCATGCTAGAGAAGCTCTTTTTATGGGGGTACAAAAATGAAAAAAAGACGTTTTTCTGTCATGCTTTTTTTGGCTGTTCCGCTGATTGCCTCTTCGGTCGTTCTGTCTTCGTGCGGTAATGATAAGACAAGTACGACGGTCAAGGAATCTGTTTCCGGAAAAGACATCGGTCTTACTCTTTCCGAGACGGAGATCACGTTGACGCTGAATGCGACTAAGCAGATCACGGCTACCACAGAGGATGATTCCATCTATCTTATCACGTGGCAGAGTGCCGACAAGAATGTCGCAACGGTAAAAAACGGCCTTATCACTGCGGTTTTCGTAGGTGAGACGACCATCACCGCCAGTGCAAGGAAGAAAGGCTCTACCAAGGTCCTTCAGGCCAAGGAACTGAAGGTAATCGTTAAGGATGCGACATTGACTTTGGACAAGACAGAAGCGACGATTTCCCTGTCAGAGACCAACAAGCTTCAGCTTGTTGCTTCTGCTAAAGGCACAAGCGACGCTCTTACCTGGTCTTCTTCCGACACCAGTGTTGCTACCGTCGATAATCAAGGCCTTGTCACAGGTCTTAAGGCAGGAGATACGATCATCACCGTCACAAACGGAGAACTTAGTGCTTCCTGCAGGGTTTCTGTCCGTGCCAATTATTTTTCCTTGGCAAAGACAGCCGTCGTCGCTGTCGGAAAAGACATCACCCTTGATGTCACAGGCTCACCTTCCTCCGATGCAATCTGGGAAAGCGAGGATTCTTCCATTGCTTCTGTTGTAGGCGGCAAGGTTACCGGCAGGAAAGTCGGTATGACAAAGGTCCATTTGAAATCTAGCGGTGACAATGTCGATGCTGTCTGTGTCGTCATGATCAAGACCGGTGAAGAGAAAACCTCTCTTCTTCCGATGGGAAAGAAGGCGGATGCTGCCAGCAATCCATTGACCTGGTATGCCCTGAAGGAAAACGAAGAAACGGTTACGACGGAAGGCGAACCGTATATGGACAATGGAATGCTCCGTTTCCACATCACTCATGTCGGAAAGGAAAATGGAGAACTCAGCGGAAGCAATTTCTTCTATCTCCGTTATCAGCCGGATGATGAGGGAAATATCAAGTATAAGGAGAAGTTCTATCTTTATTCCGAATCCGCAGCCAAGATTGCCTTCAACGGAGGAAAGGACAAGGACCTGAATCCCGGACTGAACCTTGTCGAAGAGGACTTCACTTCCGTTGATCCGGTAACCGGTGATGCTGTTTCTCAGCTTAAGTTCAAATGTACCGGAGATTTCTATCTGATTCCTGTGTTTGAGAAAGTTTCCGAAATCAAACATGTGAAGCTTTCCGAGAAGAGGAAGAAAATCGATCTTTCCAAGGATGACTGTGAGTTTACGTTGACAGCCAGCCTGTCTGACGATAGTCCGGTTTCTTCTGTCGACTGGATTTCCTCCGACGAGAGTGTTGCCAGAGTCGAAAACGGAAAGGTTACCATCCTTGCTCCTGGCGTCACAACAATTACGGCAACGGTCGACGGTTATGCTTCTTCTTCCTGCAAGGTGACCGTCGTCAATTCCTCCAATATCACCTTGGACCACAGTCAGGTCGTTTTGGACCTTGCCAAGAAGAGTACTTCTACGATTACGCTTCAGGCATTCCTTCCGGAAGGTGTGGAAGGAAAGACCATTAGTTGGACAAGCGACGATGAGAGTGTTGCTACTGTCAGCGAGGGTAAAATCACTGCCGTTAAGGTGGGAACCTGCAACATCATGGCAAGCATCGATTCCTATCAGGCCACCTGTGCGGTTACGGTAAAGGATACAAGGGAACAGGAACTTCCTCTTTCCGAATCTGCTAAGGAACTTGACTTGAATGGGAATGCCCAATTCACTCTCACCTATACTCTGCTTTCCGGATTGGATGAAAATGCAGTAGTCTGGTCTTCCTCCGATGAAGCGGTCTGCAGCGTCGACAAAGGAAAAGTCACTGCCCTTTCTGTCGGTAAGTCGATCATTACCGCCACGATTGAAAACTACAAAGGTTCTTGCGAGGTTACCGTCGTCGATTCCTCGACAAAGCCGCTTGCCCTTTCTTCGACTTCTAAGGAACTTGATCTTGCCGGAGAGAAGGAATTTACTTTGACCTTTGAAAGACCGGAAGGTGTCGAAGGTACGGCTACCTATTCCTCATCCGCCGAGGATGTCTGCTCTGTCGATCAGGACGGCAAGTTAACAGCCTTGAAGGAAGGAACTTCCTTGATCACGGTGACACTTTCCAATTATCAGGGAACCTGTCAGGTCACTGTCATAAACAGCAAGAAGGAAGAGGTATTCTATGATCTGACAACAGGAAAGAATGATGCGGTTCTTGCAAACAGGAACAAATGGTACAGCTACACGGATTCCAATACGAAGCTTGGCGAAACCAAAGCCACCTCTGACAATCATGTCATCTGCAATGTTACGAAGAACAAGACAAGCAGCGGAAAGGATATCTATTCCTACTTACGTTTTGCTCCTAGTAATGGAAGCTATGTCGCTGACTATACGATTCTTTATACCGGTGAGGAGGCCTCAAGTGTGATTGTCTCTGGACCTGGAAACGATGTCAAGGAAACTGTTGACGTCGAAAGTGAGTCGCTGAAGTCTGGAAGTTATTCCTTTACTATCGATGACGCATCCACGAATCCGTTCCAGTTCAAATTCAAGGCAATCGGAACCTATGATATCCATGTTACATTCAGGAAAGCATAAATCATGATCAACAAAACCTTTTATAAGACTCCGGGATTTTATGTTTCACTAGCTTCCATCGTTCTTCTTGTTCTGGGAACTCTCTTCTATCTGACGTTCGGCGGTGACCTTGAAGAATACAAGAATCTCATCGTTCTTGTCCCTGTCCTTCTTGGGATTGTCTTGTATTTCGGACTTCTTGTCTTTACAAGGACCAGCAAGTATGCCGGCTTTCTTCTTTGGGTCGGAGAGCTGTTTGCCTTCCTTCTTTTTGTCCGCTATGTCTATATGTATTTCAGCGGTGTCTTCTATAATGGAATCACTTCTGAGGCCTTGAAGCTCATCAATCCGAAGGTGACAGTTTCTGCCATCCTGCTTTTCGTCTCCTTCATCCTTGGAAATGTGGGCATGTATTTTAAGATGACAAAAGAGAGTGTGAAAGGAGAGACCAGAAATGCTTAAACTTACTTCTCTTGCGAAGATCATCGGCAATGTCTCTGTTTTTGCTCTTGGCGTCATTCTTATCGGTGGACAGATTGCCCAGGAGAATATCGGCCCGATTACTGTTTTTCTTGGCCAGTCGACTCAGGAATCTGTGAAAAGAGATGAAGATGCCGAAAACGTCTATCACTTTTCGGATTATGCTTCAATTTCCGACCTTCAGGATGATGCTAAGGATGTTACAAGTAAAATCACAGTCGAAGGTTCCGTCCTTCTTAAGAACGATAACAATGCCCTTCCTCTTTCCAAAGGAAGCAAGGTGAATCTTTACAGTTCTTCAAGTGTCAACTACATTTATTCCGGAGGTGGTTCTTCTTTTGCCAAGAGATCGGAATTCATCCCACTTAAGGACGGACTTGAAAAATCCGGATTTGTCGTCAATTCTAATTTGTGGGATTTCTATTCGCAGCATAAGGAATATTTCGGAGACCATACGACGAATACCTCAAGCGGTGGTGCCAAATACACCATCAACGATGCCAGGTGGAACCAGCTTCCGGACAGTAAGAACGATGATGCCGAGGCAGGAATCATGGTTCTTTCCCGTTATGGTACCGAAGCGACTGACCTTAAGGCATCCGGTGGGGATCCAAGCGACTATTCCAATGGGAACTACCTTGAACTTTCTCCCAGCGAGAAGGATGTTCTCAAGAACCTGAAATCCTTGAAGGAAGCCGGGAAGATAAAGAAAATCGTTGTTCTTCTGAACAGTGTAAACCCGATCCAGTGTGACTATGTGGATGATTACGGGATTGATGCCATTCTCTGGGTAGGAGAAGGCGGAACTTCGACGACAGTCGGAATCGGTAAGCTGCTTTCCGGTGAAGCTTCTCCTAGCGGCAGGCTTTCCGATACGTATTTTAGAAAGCATTACTATAATCCGGTCTACAGCAACTTCGGCTCCTATGAGAATTCCGGAGAGACTGTTTCCACTGCCAACAGCGGAAAATCCAACCGCTATGTCGTCTATCAGGAGGGAATCTATAACGGATACCGTTATACCGAGACTCGATACGAAGATACAATCTTGAAGCGAGGCAATGCCGGTGACTTCAGGTATTCCGATGTGGTTACGTATCCGTTTGGATACGGACTCAGTTATACCGACTTCGCGTATTCGGATTTCAACGTGAAGGAAAATACTGAGGATGACACCTACGATGTTTTCCTGAAGGTGACCAACACCGGAGCGGTCAAGGGAAAAAACAGTGTCGACATCTATCTCCAAAAGCCTTATACCGACTACGATATCCAAAACCACGTCGAAAAGGCTTCTGTCGAACTTGTCGGCTATACCAAGACCAAGGAACTAGAGCCCAATGAGAGCGAGACGGTCCATGTTAAGGTGGACGGAAGGCTTTTTGCAAGTTACGATTCCTATAAGGCAAAGACCTACATTCTGGATTCCGGAGACTATTATCTGACGGTAGGAAGCGATGCCCACAATGCCATCAACAACATTCTTTCCAAGAAGAATGCTTCCGGTATGGATAAACAGGGGAATGCTTCCCTGGTCTATAAGACTACGAAGGAATTTTCCGACACCAAATACCAGAAGAGCAAGAAGACTAAAGCGGATATCACCAATCAGTTCGATAATGCAGATCTCAATCTCTATACCAATCGTGGGGAGAACAGTGTTACCTATATTTCAAGAAATGACTGGGAAGGAACCGTAAAGCTTGGATACAGCGAGAAGTACACCAAGCTCAACAACCAGGTCAAGGTGAAAGTCAACTCAGCCATGGTCGAGGATGGAAAGAAGATGTCCTTGAAGCTGAAGAAGGATGATATTCCCAATCCTACCTATGGTAAGGACAATGGTCTGAGTCTTGCCTCTATGATGTCCATGGATGAAAAAGGAAACATCCAGATCAAGGATTATGATGACCCGATGTGGGATGATCTTCTGGACGAACTGTCCTTCGAGGATACGGTCATGCTTTTAAGCAATGGGCTAAGAAAGACTTATGGAATTGAAAGCATCAACAAACCTCTGACTATCGACGGAAACGGAGCTTTGGGTCCGGTCGGCGGAACCAACTATTCCTATGACGACAATGATTCGGCGGCGGTCAACCGATTCACGTTCCTGTACGGAGATCCGGACGGGGATTCTTCTCCGATCTCCTATCCCTGTGCTGCCTTGATGGCTTCCAGCCGGAACGATGCTCTTGTCGAAGAAGTCGGAAGGATGGTTTCCGAGGATTGTCTGTGGGCAGGATATTCCGGTCTTTACGGCCTGGGCATCAATATCCACAGAGGTTCCTATAACGGCAGAGCATTCGAATATGCTTCCGAAGATGGAACGCTTGCCGGATATATTGCGGCCAGCGAAGTCAAGGGTATCCATTCCAAGGGCGTCTATGTCTACATGAAGCATGCCATTCTCAATGACCAGGAAACCAATCGTGAGGGTGTGAATACCTGGGCCAACGAGCAGACCATCCGCGAACTGTATTGCCGTCCCTTCCAGATTGCCATAGAAGAGGCTGATGCCGAAAACCTCATGACAGGTTTCAACCGTATCGGTGTCGTCTGGACCAGTCAGCAGGGATTCATCAACAATGTTTTCCGCAAGGAATTCGGTATGAGCGGATTTGCGGTATCGGATTACTGGATGAATGGTTATATGGATCTTGTCGGCGGTATTCTTGGCGGATGTGCTCTTCCCGACGGAGATACCGCAGCCAGTGCCGAGAAGTCTTCCCTCTATGCCTTCAGGGATGGATATGGTACTTTGACAAATGCCATGAGAGAGGAAGCTCACCGTATTCTTTATACGGTAGTCAGATCCAATGCGATGAACGGTATTGATGTTTCGACGGTGTTCCGTACGGTCACTCCTCCTTGGATGAAGCTTCTAAATGGAATCAGCATCGCCGTTTATGTCCTATTCGGTCTTTCGATGGTTTTCTGTGTCTTCAGTATCATCTATGATGAGACGAATCTAATCAAAAAATAAGATAAAAGGGGAGAATTCCCCTTTTTTGGGTAGGTAATTCATGAAACTGAAAGCTTTAATTCTTGTCCTTTTTCTTCCTTTTCTTATGTCCTGTGGAAAGAATATAGACTCTACATCTACGTCGGTGATAGAGCCTTCCAATTCGATTCCAAAAAAGACAGATGTATCTTCCGACAACCTTTCCTTTGCTTCCTCTGTTATTACTGCTTCTTCTGGATCGGATTCTTCATTGGATGAGGAGAATACGTATTATTTTGACAGTGAATCGACTTCTTCGTTGGGAACGAAGGAACATCCGTTTTCAAGTCTGGATTCCCTTTCTTCTATCGGCTTTAGCAAGGGAACACATGTTCTTTTCAAAAGAGGAAGCGTATTTCATGAACCTCTGTTTTTGGAAAATCTTTCCGGGGAGAAAAATCATCCGATTGTCTTTTCTTCTTATGGAGAGGGAGACAAACCTCGTTTTTCTCCGCCTGATCAGAGAGGAAAAGGTGTTCTTTATCTCAAGAACTGCTCTTATGTGAGTGTTTCAGGACTTGAGTTGACCTGTCTTTCCGATGTGGAAGCCGATCGGAGAGGAGTTCTGGTCGAACTTTCTTCGGATTCCGGGTTTGCCACCTATCATGATGTTCTCCTGGATGATCTTTATATCCATGATATCCATGGTTTCTGTGACAAGGAAAACCAGGGGATGTCCATGGCAAGCAAGATTACCGGCGGTATCCATCTCTATAGCAAGGATGGCAAAGCTAGGATGGATGGCTTTACGGTGAAAAACTGCCGTATCGAGAATGTCTCCAATGTCGGGATTGCCACCTGGTACAAGGTGGATGGAACAAAAATAGGCAAGGTATCCCCGTATGATAGTAGCTTCAAGGAGAAGGCACATCTGAATGTTCTGATTCAGAACAATGTGATCAGCCATGTTGCCAAGAACGCCATTTTTGTAAGAAATCTTTTCAAAGGTCTGGTTTCTTCCAATGTCGTTTCCTATACTTCCGAAGTGTGCAAAGCCGGAAACAGCATCGTGACAAGCTATGTCGATTCGACTGTTGTCGAGAAGAATGAAGGCTATCTGAATCTAGCCACTTTCCAGGAAGACGGAAAAATCCAGGACGGCGCGATGCTTGATGCCGACCTTCAGAGCAAGGACGTCATCTTCCAATACAATTATTCCCATGACAATGCTTTCGGACTCTTTCTTAACTGCAACGGACAAAGCAGTTCGGATAAAGGAGCAAACGATATTGTGACTGTCCGCTACAATCTTTCCGTCTGCGACAAGGGAAAGAAGGGGATTGTCTATATCAATTATTATGTCGGTATGATCAGATTCTACAACAATACCATCGTCACAGGAAAGGAAGATACTCCGATCCTTGTCAAAGTCAACAATGGAAGGAATGCCTACCTTTTCAATAATATCTTCTATGTGAATTCACCTTCGGCTTCTTTCGAACTAGGAGACAAGAAGGGACTTGCGATGGAGAAGAACCTTCTGTTCTTTAAGGGCAGTGTCTCTGGATGCGACATTGGAGATTTCCTTCGTTTCGATCCCATTGCCAGAAATGAGATCCCTACCGATCATGTGTCGCTTGCAGAGGGAGTAAAGTGTGCTTATTTTGATAATCCGGAAATCTATGATGCTTCAAATTGTGTGAAGCAGGATGAGGTTGTTGATATTCTTTCTTCTGATTATTCCATCGGACTTGGCTGTCTGAACAAAAACTCGAATCCGATCGGCTGAGTCTGATTATTCTGGGATGATTTGAAATCTAAGTTATACAAAAAGGTTACCGGAACTGGTGGTTTGTCCGGTAACCTTTTTCCATAATGGATTATTTTTCCTTTGTCCGGTTCTTTTCGACCTGGTTGACAAAAAGGGTGAGGAAGAAGCGGAAAAAAGCGTTGATTTTCTGCTTTTGAAGAGGCTTTTTTGGAACGAACCGTCTGTTGAATTCGTATTGTTCCATCCTTCTCTGGAAGTCTTTGTCCGTTTCTCCTTCGTATCTCAGAACCCATTCCTGATATCCACGGCTGTTGTCTCCGACGGGGACGAATTCTTTGACGGTTAGCCTATTGAGGTTCAATGCCGGTCTCATGCAGATTTTGGCGACATGGAAGATGCTATTCTTGTCTTCGAGGAAGTCAAGAAGCCACCCATTATGGAAGACAAGACCGACGTCTTTCGGGAAGTCGTCGGTGTGTGGACTTCTCAGCCAGTATCCCTGTGGTTTCCCGTTCAGGAAGGCGATGCGTCTGAGCTCGTCATCGAATCCGTATTCCTTCTTATCGGCTTCCTCAGTCGACATCGGGAAGACGGAATCGTTTTCTAGGATGTTCTCTTCTTTGACAAAGGGGCATTTCCCTTCTTTCTTCTGATGATGGAGAAGGTCCCAGTAATGAATCTTGGTGTAGGCTTCGTCTGTCTTGGTTGTCTTCAAGATCGCGTTCTTTTCGATTTCGTAGAAGTGTTCTTCGTAGAAATTGTGACACCATTTTCTTACATTGCTGTCCTGGTATTTGTTGTCGTAGGGTTTCTTTGCCTTCTTGAAGAGGATTCCTTTTCTTTTCTTCCCTGAGATCAGGTTTTCGCTGACCAGGAACATTCCATCTTTTCCTGTATTTGTCTTCTCAGGATCCAGAACACGGAAGGCACAGTCGAAGCTTATGCTTCTATCCGGAACTCCGAGGTAGATGACGTCGTTTTTCTTGATTTTGTCCATAATGAGTTTCCTTTTTTAAAAAAGCGGCCAAAGCTTCTTATGATGCTTGGCCGCAATTGTCTTTAGTCTTCTTTTTCCTCTTTGAGGAAGCAGGTGGTGATGGAAGCAAGCATGACGAGGATGAATAAGACAAGGAATACGGTGAAGATGGTGGAAAGCTGTTTTGCAAAGACACCGGAGTTGGTGAAGAAGGGAACGGAGGTTCCTAAGTCGGCATAGGGATAGCAGCAGTCGACAAGATGCTGTCCGACTCCGCAGGCATAGAGAACAGAACTTACGATGGTAAGAATGGAAGTGTATTTGTTTTCGATGAAGCTGGAAACAAGCCCGATGACTCCGCCAAGAGCTAGGAAGATGAAGGCGATGAATGTGTAGTCATGGAAGGAGACAGCTTTGACGACGGATGTCTGATCGTAGATGAATAGTACCAATGAGGAGACGATGGCAACGATGGCAGAAGCGAACGTTAGATAGAAGGAAAGGGTTCTGCCTTTGAGAGAGAAGTTGAATTTCATTTATTTTTCCTCCTTGACTGGCTTCTTGATATAGGCAAAGACGATATAAAGCACAAGAGAGACAAGAGTCAAAGCACCAATGACAGAGAGGATAGCAATGATTGCCGTCTTCCACCAAGGCATCTTGTTCTTGACGACGGTTTCGCTGGTCATGCCGTGGATGAGGTTGGAACGGGAGAAGGCATAGAAATAGGATTTGACTGCGCTTCTGGTCTTCTTCCACATGTTTCCGTCTCTGCTTTTGATGAGGAGGTTCTTGACTTCGGTGGAACGGTCTCCGTCGTTGTCAAAGACGGTAGTACCGGCTTCGATGGCATCGGCAGTGAAGAGGTAGGAAGCGGCATCTTTGGAGGAGTCGGTGATGGAAATTCCCTTGAATCCCCATTCGTTGCGGAGAAGATTTGTCATCAAAGGCTCTGAGCAGGCGGTGGATACGACACCGATTCTGTTGTAGGAGGACATATTTCCTAAGGAACCGCCCTTTGTGGAGAGAGCTCCTTCAAAGGCTCTGGCATTGCTCTGACGGAGTGTCTGCTCGGTCATGAAGGTGGCAACGCCATGACGGTTGATTTCCTGATCGTTTCCGATGAAATGCTTGAACATGGAGATGAGTCCGCCTTCTGCGAGTTTCTGGGCCTCGGCTGCACCAAGATAATAGGCAACTGTGGCATCTTCACTGAAATATTCGAAGTTTCTTCCGCCGTAAGGGGTACGATGCATATCGGCACCGCCTCCGAAGACTCCGCAGAAAGAATTGTAGAGGGCATCTTCGGCAAGGAATTTTCCACGTTTAGCCAATAGGTCCACATTCAATGTAGATGCAGCTAGGTTTTCGCATGGATGTAAAGTGGATGGCTGGGTTCCGGAATTCTGAAGACCATCCGGTCCATCGCCCTGAGTTCCTTTCGGGAATCCGATGGATTCGATGGCTTCGTGTCCGTGCTTGTCTCCGAAAGTCATGGCAATATCGCTTGGGGTGAGTTGATTGATGAAGGTTTCCCATTTCGGATCATCGTAAGGTACATTCACCATATCGACAAGCTTCAATGTGATTTCCTTGGTCATCAAGGAAGAATACTCGGTGTAATCGGGTGCATCGCTTGGCTTCTGATAGAGGGAAGAAGTGGCGGTCATGTATTTTCTGATGGTTCCGCTTGCATCATCGTCGGCTTTCAGATCCGTGATGGCATCCGGGAAGGTATTCCAGTCGCTTCTGGATAAGTAGGTGACTCTGTTGCTTTCGAAATAGTTGATGTCGATGTCGTCGAACTGGTTGTAGACTGTTTCTCCGGTATAAGGCGATACGGCATAAGTGGTATTGTCTGTTTCCTTGAGATTGACGGCTTTGGCATTGTTCTTGTTTCCGGATACTTCCTTTCCATCTTGGTCGACAAGACCAGTGCGGTTTTCCAAAGCAAGGACGTTGTTCAAGGCATCATGGGAATCGCTTCCGATGGCAAAAGTATAATCGCCTTTGTCGAAGGTGTAGCAACCTTTCTTCGTCGTGTCTTTTCCGTTTGTGGCTTTGTTGTCATAGGTGGCAAAGACATAGTCATCGGCTTCGACGGTATACTGTTTTGATTCGCCTGGTTTCAATTCGTCGGTCTTGGCAAATCCGATAAGCTGGATAGCGGATTTTTCTGCCTGTCCATTTTCGTAGGGAAGAGAGGCATAGAGCTGGATGGCATCCTTTCCAGAATAGGTGTCGGAGGTATTCTTGACGGTGACTTTGGCTGTCACTTTCTTGTTTTCTCTGTCCCAGGTTAAGGAATCCAAGGTCTGGCTGAAGTTGGCATAGCTTAGACCATAGCCGAACGGATAAACGACTTCGCTGGCATAATCCCAGTTGGCATTGACGAATGCACCTTTTGTGGAAGTGGCATTGTTCTGTCCTTTGATCTGATCGGAATAACGGGTTTCATAGTATTTGTACCCGACATAGATGCCTTCGGCATAGACGAGGTACTCGCAGTGGTACATATCATTGGGGAGATCGTTGAACTTGAAGTCTCCGAAGTTCTGCATGGCAGGGCTGGAGAGAGAGTTTGTCGCATAGGTGTCGACCAAGGAACCGGAAGGAGAAGCTTCTCCTTTGAGCATCTTGGCAACGCCTTCGAATCCGTATTCACCTGGATATCCGATCCACATGCAGGCATCGATATCATAGGTTTCAAGCCAACCTAGATCCATGGCGTAGCCGGTGTTGAGCAAAACAACGACCTTTTCGAAACCGGCATTTTTGATCTTCTCGACCAAGGCTTTTTCCTTTTCATGGAAGGAGAGCTCCGGTACACCGGTCTTGTCTTCGACATCCTGGTCGTTCATTTCTCCGCCGTATCTGGCAAGAACCAAGATGGCGCAGTCTTTGTATCCTTCGAAATCACTGTCATTATAGATGGATGCATCGACTTCGTTGACGTTTCCATCTGACTGTCCCTTGGCTACTGCACTGGTTGCCTGATAGACTTTTTCGTTGACTTCGAATCCATTGTTCTTCAAGGCGTCATGAAGGTTGAGTCCCGAATTTGCCGGGCCTCCGGATCCTCCGTGGAAGACGTTTTTGACTGATGCGTTTCCAAAGAGGGTGACGTGAAGTTTGTTGCTTTTGAGAGGAAGGGCATTGTTCTTGTTTCTGAGAAGGACGCTTCCTTCTTCCACGGTCTGGTTGCAGTATTCTTTTTCGGCTTCGTGGAGTTCTTCGATGGATTTATATTTTGATTTTCCGGTTTCCGTGGTCCCGGAATTGATTCCCAGATGCTGGTTGATATCGCCTTCACGGGAATAGGCAAGTGCAGACATGAACGAACAGATGGCAAGCAATGAGCCGAATGTTGCACTCAGTCCTTTGAATAGTTGTTTTTTCTTCATGTGTTTTTTTGATTTGGATTACTGGGCAGATCCAAGTGCAGTTACGAATTCGATGTCGTCAACATATTCGATGGAGCTGTTTGCGGTGGAAGAGGTGAACGTGACTTTTCCTTTATATTGATATGCGGCAAGATATTCGGCACCGGTGCTGTATACGGTTTCTCCCGTGACTTTCTGCTGACCGGTAGCCTGGTCGTATTCGGTTTTCTGGCTCTTGGATTTTTCCTTCATATTGTCGGTCCAGTTGTCGGTATCGATATAATACTTGGAATCGTATTCGACGACAATACGGGTCGGAGCGGTGAGGGTGTAGTGGACGGTATCCTCATCAAGATCGTCGACCTCGGAAGTAAAAGGAGCATAGAACTTGGCAATGTAGTTGTTTCTTTCGTTTGCTGTGGCTGCATTTCCTTCCTCGGGAAGAACGACGGCAGAGAAAGTGGAAGCGGAGATGGTGAAAATGGCTGTGTTGTCGGAGTAGAGTTCCAATGTCTGGAAGGTGAAGGTGGTTAGATAGTAATTGTAGTTCGGTCTCATGTTGCTATAGGACATCTTGGCCGGAGAAGTGAAGGCGGCAGTCAAAGTGGCAGCGGTCGGTGCCGGTGTCGTTGTAGTAGAGGTTCCGTTTGTTTTGCAGGTGTTGGAACCGCAGGATGCCATTCCCATAGCAGCTAAAACAACGGCGGCAAGTCTCATCATTTTTTTCATAAGTTGTGTCCTCCTGTTGATAACGCTCACATGGCTGTTATCTAGACAAGGAGTAATGTAAGGCGAAATTCTTGTAAATTGTGTTTTGAAGCCAAAATTGTCTTTTTTTGTGCAAAAATTGTAAAACATGATATGGATAGCGCTTTTATGTCTAGGGATTCTCTCTGAATTTCCGATTGCCTTTGAATTTTTTAATTGAATGAAAGCTATTACAATTTTTGCTTAATCCGGAACAGTTTTTGTAAGAAAACGCTTTTTTCGCCTTTGGAATCGTAAAGTATGTAGGCGAAACGGAATGTTTCAGAAAGGATTCTAAATTTATGAAGCGTCATACTCCTTTATGGATATCGCTAGCGTCGGTCTGTGGTGTCCTTGGTATTGTGGGAAGTGTCGCGTGGGCTTTGTCACCTTTGTATGGTACTCAGCTTAACGGTGCCCTCAATGTCAAAACATTCGATGTCATCAACAAGAAGGATGATACAAATGAAGATACCGAATATTACAAATCTGCTTATAAGCAGGATGAGGATCTTATTGAGGATGAGAGAAAACTCTGTTCCAATCTTGAAGCAGAGGGTGCAGTTCTTCTCAAGAACGATAACAACACTCTTCCTCTTAAGAAGTCGACCCGTTTCTCCATGTTCTCTACTTCTTCCGTCGATCCTGTCTATGGTGGAACCGGATCCGGTCAGGTCAACATTTCGGAAGCGACGACCATCCGTAAGGCACTCAACGAGCATTTCAATGCCAAGTGTACCAACACCACGCTATTCAACCATTACCTCAATGATCTTAAGGATTATCGAAGAAAGAATGCGGAGACAACCGGTGGCACGATTGATCAGTATCTCATCAATGAGGCACCTTGGGACAAGGTTATCACGGATGAGGTCAAGGAGTCCTTCAAGAGCGACTACAACGATGTTGCCTTGGTCTTCCTTTCCCGTTCTGGAGGAGAGGGAAACGATCTTCCGATGACGGAATGCAAAGACGGAATCGGCGGAGACTATCTCCATCTTTCTCAGAATGAGATGGATATGCTTGAGGGCCTCAAGAAGTTCAAGGACGAAGGTGTGTTCAAGAAGATCGTCGTCCTTCTCAATGGCTCGAACATGGTCCAGCTCGATTTCCTTACCAAGGACCAATACGGGATCGATGCTGCCTTGTGGATCGGTGATCCGGGAACGACCGGCATGGATGGCGTGGCTTCCATATTGTCCGGCGATATCAATCCTAGCGGAAAGCTCTCGGAGACATTCTTGAACAACACGAAGTCCTCTCCGGCTGCCATAAACTTCGGTCTTCATGCCTATAAGAATTCTTCTAATGGCACAGGCGAGTACAAGACCAGCTGGACCCAGTATAACACCACCAGCGGTACCAACGAATGCAACGAGAACTACATGGTCTATCAGGAAGGTATCTATATCGGATACAAGTACTATGAGACCCGTTATGAGGATTATGTTCTTGAAAAAGGCAATGCCGGAAACTACCAGTATTTCGATGATGTTGCCTATCCGTTCGGATATGGACTCAGCTATACAGAATTCGGCTATTCCGATTTCAAGGTCGAAGAGCAGAAGGACAACTTCAAAGTTTCCGTCAAGGTGACAAATGAGGGAGATGTTGAAGGAAAGAATGCCGTGGATCTTTATGTTCAGACTCCTTATACCCAGTATGATATCGACAATTCCGTCGAGAAGGCTTCTGTTCAGCTTGCCGGATTTGCCAAGACGAAATCCCTGAAGCCGAAGGAATCGGAGATCGTCACAATCGATGTGAGGAAGAGAGAGATTGCTTCTTACGATGCCAACAAGGCAAAGACCTATATCCTTGATGAAGGCGATTATTATTTCTCTTTGGGAAATGGCTCCCATGAGGCAATCAACAATATTCTTGCCTATAAAGGTAAGGATACCTCCAATACCTTGGGAAAGATGACTCAGGATGGAACTAAGGATTATGTCAAGGTATGGCATCTGGATCATCTGGATGATACTTCCTGCTCCACAAGCGAAGAGACCGGATATAAGATTACCAACCAGTTCGATCATGCCGACTTGAACAAATATGATGGAACCAAAGACAGTCAGACGGTCGAATATCTGACCAGAAATGATTGGACTAGGACGATGCCGAAGGTTCCTATGGGCCTTTCCATTAACGACACCATGTGGAAGGACGGACTTGATCCGAACGGAAGAAAAGCCGTTGTTGAGAAGATGATTGAAGAACATTATCCGGATATCAAGGAACTTCCGGAGACAGGCAAGGCAAACGGAATGACGGCAGTCATGTTCCAGAAAATCGATGATTATTCCAACGAGGATCTCTGGAACTCCTATGTTCAGCAGGCGACTTTCGGTGAGATGCATGGACTTATGGCAAATGGTTTCCATGTCACCCAGGAGGTTCCGTCTCTCGGACTTCCGGCTACGGCCGACGAGAACGGTCCGCAGGGATATACCAAATCCCTGATGAGCGGAAATTCCGGCATGGGATATACTTCCGAAGATATCATGGCTTCGACGAGAAACCTCGAACTTGTTGCAAACATGGGCAAGGATATCGGAGAGGACTGCAGAAGAGCGGCTACGGACAAGAACAATCCGAAGAAGACCGCTGGCTTGTATGGACCGGCCTGTAACATCCACAGAACCCCCTACTGTGGACGTAACTTCGAATATTATTCGGAAGATTCGCTTCTCTCTAGCAAGACAGTCGAACCGGAAGTCAGAGCAATCCAGGAGACTGGAATCTATGTCTTCACCAAGCATTTTGCCCTCAATGACCAGGAGAGCGGAAGATATGGTATTTCTACATGGGCAAATGAACAGTCCATCCGTGAAATCTATCTCCGTGCCTTCGAAGGATCCATCCTCGGCGGAGGTGCTGGTGTCATGACTTCCTTCAACCGTATCGGAGCGGTCTGGGCCGGTGCTGATTACAATCTGATGACGAATATTCTCAGAAAGGAATGGGGCATGAAGGGTGCTGCCATTACCGACTGTTCCGTCTTTGCCGGCTATATGGATATTGCCATGGGTACTTTGGCAGGACAGGATCTCTGGGATGGTGCCGGATCTGCTGGTACTCTGAATGGATACGAGAAGACTCCGGCCATGGTCTATAAGATGCAGGATGCTGTCAAGCATATCACCTATTCCATCTCCCATTCCATTGCCATGAATGGCATCGGTTCCAATTCGACGATTGTCCAGATTACTCCGTGGTGGCTTGTCATCGAGCAGGTTGTCACATTCGGAGGATTTGCCCTGGCTATTGTCTTCACTGTCTATCTTTTCATCGAGCGCCATATGGTCTTAAGTGCCAAGCAGGGTGTCGAGAAGAATTCAGGTAAGTAGTTCGGTTCTGCCTTTCTTTCCTTGAAAAGAAAGGACTCATCGTTTTGTGAAATGGAGGAAAATTCAAATGAAACGTAGAACTTTGACTTTGACGATCTTATCCGTTCTTTCTGTCTTCGGTCTTGCTTCCTGCGGAAACGACAAGAAGAGCGAAAGCAAGAGCACCGCTCCTGTTTCCGAGAAGACTTCCACCACTACGACCAAGAGTACTACCCCGGTTGCCGACCATACCGTGAAGTATCAGTATACCGGAAAAAATACGGAAATGGCCGATTATGGCTTTGCCTATTCCATCTATCTTAATTTCTATGCCGATGGTACTTTGGATGGCGGTGCCTATGACATGTATTCTCTGAATACCGAGGATGCCAGTACGAATACCAATCTCCACAAATGGTATACCGGAAAATGGAAACTTGGAAAAGACGACAACGATGATGAGGCCATCACTGCTTCTGTCAGTTATGTCGATGGTGTCAAATATATGGCCGGCGATGCCGCTACCGGGAAACAGACTCTGACCATCTCCTTTGCTTCCGATGGCAAGACTCCTCTGAACCTTTCCCAGTTCAATGTCCCTCTTGGACTTTCCGGCCGTGCAATGGAACTTCAGTACAATGCCACTCCGTATGCTACCCTCAACGACTTCATTAAAGCTTCTGTCTATCATTTCGAAGCTCCGGCCAATGTCAAGGCCTACTTCGATGATGCCGAGAACAAGGAACGTCTATATATGCTTCCGAACGGCGAAGGCGAATATTTCGGAGCCGTCCTGAATGAGGACAAGACCCTCAAGGGTTATTATCCGAAGACTTCCTTCAGTTGGGGATATAGCCAGGCTTCCGGCCTTACCGTTTCTCTTGGCGGAACGACCCATCAGGTCGTAATTGAAGGAACCAAGGGAACCATCAGTTATGAAGAAGTCATTTACGACGATTACAAGTCCAAGCACAATTTCGTCTGCGAGGATGTCACACCTCTGACCAGCGAGGATGTTGCTTCCGGAACGACCTATGAAAAGGGAACTGTCTATTTCACCTATAAGTATATGCCGTCCAATAATCTTTCCAGCAAATTCTTTGCCAAGGCTAGCACGTGGAAGGTTGTCAATAGCTGGACCAAGAATGAAGCAAGCACCGATGAACTGTTTGCTTTCACCAATGAAGACAGCAATTCCCAGGCTACATTCGTTCTTCTGAAGAACGGAAGCTTCAAATTCCACAACACTCTTGCTGGAAATGCAATCGACAAGGTGGGAACTTTCGAATTCGCAAACTACATGTTCACTTTCACCACAACCGATGGTTCTGTCGAAACCGTTTCGACCGATATTCAGGCTTAAAAAAACAAGACGGCAATCTAGCGAATAACTAGGTTGCCGTCTTTTCCTTTGGATTCGAAAATGAATTTATCGATTGTTTTTCTTCTTTCGGCTGATAAGGAAGATTGATATTGAGGAAGAACATATTGTCCAGGATGGTGATGTTCAGGGTTCCTTTCAGGCTTTCGACGATCATCTTGATGGATTTCAGTCCGTACCCATGGTTGATGTCGTCTTTCTTCGTGGTTTTGATAAGACCATCTTCCATATTCCTTGTTCCGGTGAAATAATTGCATTCTTTGATCAGGATTTGGCCGTTTTTTTCTTTGATGGTCAAGGAGATCACGCGGCTTTTGACTTCGACGTCCTTGCTGGCATCGATGGCATTGTCGAGTATGTTGGAAAGTAAGTAGTAGATTTTGGATGCCGGATATTGGTTCAGGGCTTGTCCGTTGCAGAGATGGGTGAAGGAAATCCCGAGTTTATCGCAGTGCAGGGATTCCGAATAGAGGACGGTATCCAGGACCGGGTTTCCGGTGTGGATGTTCTTGTCATAGAAGCTGATGGACTTCTTGAGCGATTTCACTTCTTCTTCGGTCAGCTTATCCTGGTATTTTTCCAGTTGGTGTTTGATGTCGTGTGCCTTGGAATTGATAATCTCGATGTTGGATTTGAGGGATTTGTATTGGACCTGGTTGTTTGCCAGGACTTGGTTCATGATTTTCTCGTCGATCAGATGCTTCGATTCCCTTAGGATGGATGTCCTCAAAAAGAGAAGAAGGATGGAAATCAACCAGAGAAGTGAGACACAGCAGGTATAGAGCATTCTGCTACCGTCTGAGTTGGCTACTGCAAAGGTCTTGATGACAACCATTCCGACGAGCATGATGATGGAGATGCTACCTATGGATACATTCAGTTTCCGGTCCTGAATTAGATTTTCGTCTTTCCGGAACAAACCATAATAGCAAAGCAAGGCAAGAAGGGTGCGGAATCCATCATGGAATCCAATGGCCAACCAGTTGTTGTAGTTTGAGAATAGGATGGAATGTCTGGGATCGGATCCTAAAATCAAGGAAAGAAGATCATAAGTATATCCGATGATTTCCTTGCAGCAGGATGCGGTAACCCAGTAGATGATGAGACTTGACAATTTCTTCTCTTTGACCAGGAATGCCAAATAGACGAACATGAAGAAATAAATGGAAAGAGTTGCCATCATTTGATAGATGGTGGAATTCGAGAATACGGTTCTAAGATATCCTAACAAATAACCATATGCGATGAGTAAACCATAGCCGAGCAGACTTCTCAGAATATAGAATTTCCGTTTCTTTACCTTCCAATTGAAGAGGTGGAGGCATAGAGTGTATTTGAGTATTTCGAAAAAATAGATGATTTGGTAATAATCCGTGAATATTCCAAACTTTGAAAGCAACTGTACGAGTATCATTTCAGGTATTCCAGAAATTTTGCATTGACTTCGTTCATCCGCGGACGGGAAATCTTCAGTCGGGTTCCGTCATTTAGGACTAGGTCCATTTTCTCGATTTTCTGTGCATATTTGAGGTTGACAAGATAGGAGGAATTGATTCTGAGGAAATCCGTTCCTTTTAGGAAGTCTTCGCAGTCTTTCATCGGTTCGTGTCTGTAATAGACGGAACCATCGTTTACGTGGTACATGAGTTTGTGGTGGTCGGTTTCGATATAGGAAATGTTGTCCAGGGAGACTTTGATGGTGACGTTGTTGTTTTCGAACAGAATGCTTCTTCCGCTGCGGATGTTGACAACAGAGAGGGCTCTTAGCATTTTGATCTTGAATTCCGGATAGGAAAGAGGCTTCAGGACGTAGTCCTCTGCCTGGACGGAATAACCTTCGATGGCATATTGGGCTAGTGAGGTGATGAAAATCAGGGTGACATCCTGATCGTTCTTCCTGATTTCCTTGGCGACATCCATACCGTTTATTCCTGGCATCTTGATGTCCAGAAAGATGATGTCGGCGTCGAATTTGTAGGATTCGAGGAACTCCATCGGGGTAGAAAAAATGGTGATGTTGAAAAGGTATTTTTCGGTTTCCTTGGACAATTGTTCAAGCATCGATTTGGTTACTTCTGCCTGTTCCTTTTCGTCTTCGACAATGATGGTTTTGATGAGATTCATTTTTCCCTCCGATTGACGACAATTTTTGCCTATGAAATTACAGATTTTGAACACAGCCACAGCCTTTGAATGCGCTTACTTATAATGATAGCATAAAAAGGAGTGCTTTTCATTATGAAAAAGAGACTGCTGTCCATTATGACTTTGCTGATGCTGGTTTCCTGCAAGGGAGGAAATGCTTCTGTCACTTCTCCCAAGAAGAGTAATTCGGTTTCATCCGTCAATTCCAATCCCAGCGCCAATGTTTCTTCTCCCAAGAAGGAAGAGGAAGAGTTCGAGAAGTCCGACAATTCGGATCTCCCTTATGTTTCTTCCATTTCGGAACTGAAGAAAGAGGATTGGCATGATGCCAGATGGATCTGGTCGGAAAAGAATCCGGCAGATGCCTATTTTGCGTTCCGAAGGACATTCGAACTTTCCAAACTTCCGTCCAAGGCAGAACTCTATATCAGTGCGGATTCCAAAGTCAATGTTTATCTTAACGGAAAACTTGTGATTTTGGAAGCAAATATTAAACGTGGTATGACAACCCATGATTCTTATTACTCCGTCCATGACCTTTTAGCTTCATTGAAGACCGGAAAGAACGTCCTTGCCTTCGAGGTGTGCTATTTCGGTCAGAGCTCGAATTCTTTTGTCAGTGCCGCTCAGGGTGGTCTCCTCTTCGATCTGGATATGGGAGAGAGTCATATCGTTTCGAATGCTTCCACCAAGGTTGAAAGAATCCAGGCCTATCGGAACAAATCCCAGCTGAAGGAAAATTATCCGGGACATCCGACTTCCACTTTCCTTGCCGAGAGGGATATCTATTTCGACAATCGTCTTAGGGAGGAATTCTATCTTCCGGATTTCGATGAGTCTTCGTTTGTGGCTTCGAAAGTTGTCGGTAAGCCGGGTTGTCTTCCATTCGGAGACTTGTATCTTTGCGATCTTCCGGCTTTTGATTTTGATTCCGAGGTGACGTGGATGAATCTGAAGGAGGGTGTTTTGGATCAGAAGGTGACTCAGGATACCGTCTTCACCTTCCGACTTGACTCCAATCAGCAGTTCCTTCCCTATTTTGAACTGGAAAGCGAAGAAGAAGGGAAGGTCATAACGTTCTATACCAACAGCAAGACGACTCAGGGTGTGACTTCCTTCATGGATGATTATGTGACGTCTAAAGGTGCCCAGTCCTATCAGCAGTGGTATTACCGTACCGGATACCAGTTCATCATGGAGGTTCCCAAAGGTGTCACCATCAAGAAAGTCGGATACCGTAAGACCGGATACCATTCTACGAAGGTAGGTAACTATCAGTCCGACAATTCCAGACTCGATCTTCTGTGGACCAAGGCCTACAACACCTTGAACATCTGCATGAGGGACAATTACATGGACTGCCCGGAACGAGAGCGTTCTCCTTATACCGGCGATGCCGCCAACCAGATCGAGGAGACTCTCTATGCTCTTGACGAGGATGGTTGGAAGCTGGCAAAGAAGACACTGCTTGGTCTTCCTGGCTGGGTCAAGGCGGATGGAATCATTCCGTCCAGATGGCCAAGTGCTACCACAAACGAGATTCCGATGCAGAATCTTGCCTTCCTTGTGACGGCATATGACTATTATCTTTATACCGGCGATGCGGATACCATGAAGAAGGTCTATCCGATTTTCGTCAATTATCTGAAGCTTTGGAATCAGAATCCCGATGGAAGCATCGAATACCGCAACGGCTCGTTCCCATGGGTGGATTGGGGATCCGGCTATGATTCCGACCTGATGGAACAGGGCTGGTATTACTGGGCCATGGAATCTGTCGAAGAACTCGGAAAGGAACTTTCCCTTCTTTCTTCTGAGGAAAAATCCTACTTCGATGGCCGGATGCAGGCTATGAAGACTTCTTTTCACGGCAATTATCAGACGGAAAACGGATTTGCTAGTGTGGATGAGAATGGACAAAGGCATGATATCGACGACCGCGGTAATGCCCTTGCCGTTCTTTCCGGTCTTGCCGATGAGAGCGATTATGAGATGGTTACCAATGTTTTGAAGTCTACGATGAATTCTTCTCCTTATATGGAACGCTTTGCTTTGGAAGCCATGTGCAAGATGTCCAAGCTATCCGAGGCAAAGGAAAGAATGCTCAACCGTTATCAGGGAATGATCGATTATGAGGCTTCGACGCTTTGGGAGGCTTGGTCAAGCAAGCCGATCGATGGAACCATCAATCATGGCTGGGCAGGCGGTCCGCTTGTCGTCATGAGCAAGTATTTTGCCGGAATCAGACCGCTTGGCAAAGGATACGAGTCCTATGAAATCAAGCCGAGTGTGGTTTCTTCTTCCTATAAGTCGAGTGTGAACACTTCTAAGGGTATTTTGTCTTATACACTGAAGAAAGAGGAATCGGTTACCACGATTCAGGTTTCTGCTATCGACGCAAACGGTTCTTTGGTTCTGGATTTTTCTTATGGAGATGAAGTCACTCTGGATGGAAAGAAGGTGAATCTCGAAAACAGAACTTTGTCATTGACAAAAGGAGAGCACACTATCGTCATCCGCTGATTCCTTCGTGTTGTCAATCAAGATTGAAATGAATTTGATTAAAACAGTGCGTTTGTATTTCGCACTGTTTTTTGTGCTTGAATTTTGACAAAGTTTTTTTTGACGGATTCCTTTCTTTTTATATCGAAAATAATCATAGACCAAATTTTCTTGTGATACAAAAGTTGTGACACTGTCCATAAGAAAATCAATCTTATAAATGAAAGCATAACTTGATTGGAGTATCATGCTATCGGCTTTTTGCTTGTGGAAAAATGTTCGTATTTAATGTTTTTTTCGATATTCAACAATCCATTAATCTGGTTAACTAAACATTGATGGAATCTTTTCTATGAAAGCCGTACCATGGATTTAGGCATACATAGGATGAAGAGTCCCTTGTCAGTATTTAAAAGGATTCAACTTTCTGCTTTTGACGGATGATGGATTTCTTACTCATGGCCTAAAAGGATTTCACCCTAAATTGTTTGCAAATGAATTCCCAGGTCGACCATTGATATTTACCCCCTTATCAATGGTCTTTGTGGATTTGAAAGGATACATGAAAATGAAAAAGAGACTATTTGGCTGCTGTTTGATTTTTGCTCTTGGTATTTCATCCTGCAGAGCCGAGGAGAAAAAAACGGATACTGCTATCAGCAAGAATCTTCCTTTTTCTTCCCTGTCTTATCAGGATGGCACCTTGTCCATGGTTCCATTTACAACGGAAAAGAAACCGTTGGATGTCTATGAAAGCAGTGAAGAAGGGAATATCGGAAACAAGGTCGGTTCTATCCGTTACGGAGAGGCGTTCAAGACAAAGAACATCGAGAGCTATTTTACCTTTGTCGACGCATCGGGAAAGAAGAGCAGACCTTTTTCCTATATCTATTCCTATTTCGGCGAGAATGTCGATGTCTTCACGGACGGAATGGATGATTTGAAGATCCAGGAGAAGATCGACTATAAATATGCGAGGTACCAGTGGGATGAATTCGGGGAATATCGCTACGCACAACTGTTTCATCCCGGAGACTACGATATCGAGACGAAGATCGGTTACTATACGACCGTAAACGGCCTTGGCTATTCTCCTGAAGAGGTCTGTGTGAATTCCTTGAGAAGAGACAACAATTATCTTGCCAGCGGCTCACTCTGCAATTTCTGGTGCGGAGCGGAGAACTATACGACAAAAGAGGATAGTATCTTCCATGTCTCGCAGGCTACTTTTCTAAGGCGCATGAACTTCGAGAAGAATCTGGATATTTCCGATAATGGGTATTCTTCTGGAGGCTTTCTTGCCGACAGCAGAGTTCAACAAAAGATTGTCAACGTTACCCAGCAGCAGTGGTTCAATCGCAACGTGGAGATGGGTAAGTGGACAAAAAGCGATATCAACATGGTATTTTCCGGATGTACAGGTGAAATCGAGGATGATTTCCCGAATGTCCACAACACTTTGATTGAGAAGACAAAGAAGGCAGCCGAAAAACCTTATCTTGTCTTTGATGAGAAGAAAGGATATGGCGTATTTGTTCCTTCCGTTCTTGAGGATAAAGTCGGTGTAAGTTGGAATGATGACACGGAAGGAAAGTTCGTTCCGATTTCAAAATTCTATGTTGCAGGAAAAGGGGACGACTCGGCTTCCCTGAATCAAGCACTTTCTCAGAAGAAACATCTGTTGCTTACTCCGGGAATCTATGATATCGACAAACCTCTTGAGATAAAGACTCCGGATACGATTGTTCTTGGTATCGGTATGGCAACGCTTCGTTCCACTTCCAACAACAGTGACTCCATTATCGTGACAGAGGATGTTGACGGAATCCGAATCAGCGGACTTCTATTAGACAGTGGAAGCAAAGCCGAGACGATGCTTAGAATCGGAAAGGAAAAGAACGACAAGGATCATGCTTCGAACCCGATTTGTCTAAATGACATTTTCTTCCGCATTGGAGGGCTTCTAGAACGAAGTACCGGTGCTTTGGAAACGATGCAGATCAATTCCAATGATGTCATCGGTGACAATTTTTGGCTCTGGAGAGCAGACCATGGCATGGATAGCAGGATGCTTCAAAAATATATGCTTGAAGATGGATCACTTCCTAGCGATATCGGTGAGAAGACGGACTATGCCTATTGGAAAGGATTCGGTGTCGGATGGGACAATCCTGACGGTATCGACAATTATTCTCCAAGAGGAGCCGTCATCCATGGAGACCGTGTCGAACTTTATGGGCTTATGGTGGAACATTTCGGTAAGTACCAAACCTATTGGGACGGGGAAGACGGGTATATGGTCTTCTATCAGTCCGAGACACCTTATGATGCTCCCAACCAGGATAGCTGGACCAATCCTGATCTGATCGGGAATCAGTCTCAAGGATATTCCAGTTATAAGGTTGCTGATGAGGTGACAAGTCACCAGGCATATGGACTTGGTGTCTATTATGTCCATAACGATACTTCCGAAAGAATTGTCATGGATCATGCGATTGAGGTTCCGTCCAATGAGGGAATTATGGTCTATCATGCTATGATTGCCAACTTCAAGTCGTTCAATCAGTCCGGAATCCGCCATATTGTGAACCAATACGGAAAAGGAAATCTCGGAAATGGAAATAAGAATGCGTTGACTTCTTTCATTGCCGGAAAAGCAATGGCTTGATTAGGGAGGAAAAAATAGATGATGACATGTTTCAGTAAACAGAAGAAGGGATATTTCGTCATGTCTCTGATTTGCTTCGTCCTGTCCTTTTTGTCCGGCTTTGTCTATCTTGGATTCTATCATGATGATACGAAATATTTTTCTCTGGTATCCGTCATCCTTCCGATTGTCGGTTCCGTTCTTTTTGCTTTGCTTGTTCTTTTTGAATTGACAAGGGAGTATGCCTCACTTTTCCTCTTCGGCTTTAATCTTCTCGCAATCGGTTTCTTTATCCATTCGATCTATCTTTATTTCAGCGAGGTATTCTACAGTGGCTTTTCCTTCGATAAACTCGGCGATATTTCCGTTGGATTCTATGTAAGTTTTGTCTTTTTCTTCCTTTCCACCCTGTTGAGCAATGTCTTGTTCTATATGCGACCGAAGAGGAAAGAGGAGGTTAAATGAAATGAAGAAAACACTTCGTCTGTCCAGTCGAATCGGACTCAATGTTTTTGCCGTTCTTTGTGGGGCTGGTTATCTTCTTGGAGCTATTGCCATGGAGAATCAGGGATATGTCAATTCTCTTCTTCATGAAGGAGGTACGATTGTCAAAGACAAGGAAGATCAGAATGAAAATGATCCTTCCGCCCTTGAATACTTCAAATCGGACTATGATTCCGTCAGTGAGGTCATGGAAGCTGGAAAAGAGACCTGCAGCAAGGTTCTTGAGGAAGGCAGCGTTCTTCTGAAAAACGATAACGGAGCTCTTCCTTTGAAGGAAGGCCATCGGAGAGTCTCCCTTTTCGGGACAACGAGTGCTGCTCCGGTCTATTCCGGTTCGGGATCTGGGAGCATGGATGCTTCTACGGCAAGCAGTTTTCCGTCAAGTTTCGAAAAGGCAGGTATCGACTATAACCGAAAACTCTATCAGGAATATCTCTCTTATGGAAAGAAATACAATTCCGGGGTCGGAGTGTGGTCGAAAATCCAGGAAAAGGATTTTTCCACGGTTACAACAGCCAGCAAGGAAGATATGGACTATTCCGATGCTGCCATCTATGTGATTGGAAGGACGGGAGGAGAGAATATCGATCTTTCTCCGAGCAAGAATCAGGCCAATATGTTCAACAGCGGAAACGATTTTCTCAATGGAAACTATCTCAGTCTGAACAATGCAGAACGGAAGACATTGGAAGGCCTTAAGGCCCTCAAGGACAAGGGGATCTACAGCAAAATCATCGTTATTTTGAATTCTGCAAACCAGATTGAGACTGATTTTCTCTATGATGAAGGATATGGTATCGATGCCTGTATTTGGATTGGCGATGTCGGTACTTCCGGACTTGACGGTGTTGCCAAAATCCTGACTGGCGAAGTCAATCCGTCTGGAAGGCTTTCCGAAATCTTCTACAACAGACACTGTTTTAATCCGGTGCTTTCCAATTTCGGACGCTTTGCCTATTCCAATGGTAGGATGGCCACAAAAAACAGCAATTCAGATAATTATCTGGTCTATCAGGAAGGAATCTATATCGGTTACCGCTATGCTGAGACTAGGTATTATGAAGTGGAAAAAGGGAATAAGACGGCAGGTGATTTCAGCTATGATGAGGCAATTACCTATCCGTTTGGATATGGACTAAGCTATACGAGTTTTTCCAAGACGGATTTCAAAGTGGAATATGACAAGAAGCAGGATGCGTATCTTGTTTCCTGCACCGTCAAGAACGAAGGAAACGTGCCTGGAAGGGAAGTTGTTCAGGTTTATCTTTCTAAACCATATACGGATTATGATAAGGAAAACGGAATCGAGAAACCGGCTGTCGAGCTTTCCTGTTATGGGAAGACAAGAGAACTTCAGCCAGGTGAAAAAGAAACAATCAGCATGATTGTCGATAGGAGGAGTTTTGCCTCTTATGATTCCTATAATCAGAAGACCTATCTTCTTGAAAACGGAACGTATCGGTTCATCCTGGCCGAAAACAGCCATGATGCTGTCGATAGGCTTTTAGGAGATGACACTCAAAAGATGAAAAGCGTCATCATCGAGAATGTCGATTGGAAGACATATAGCAGGACCAAAAACACAGACTATGATATTACAAATCTGTTCGATCATGCCGATATCAACCGATATGATGGTAGTGGTGACCAATATGTGAATTATATTTCAAGAAACGATTTTAACGAAACGGTAAAACTCGGTGTTGATGCCAATGGAAATCTTTTGAGCAACAATGTTTCTCTTTTCAAAACCGACAAAATGAAGGAAGATATGAAGATCGATTGTGATGGTCTAATAGAAGAGGATGATATCGAATATCCGACATATGATGCGGAGCACAAATTCAACCTCATCGATCTGATGAAAAACAGCGAAGGAGAGGAAATCAGCTATGACGATCCGTTCTGGGATGAGCTGCTGAATCAGCTTTCCTGGGATGAGACAGTCGAGCTTCTTAGGGATGGACTTCGTCTTACCTCTGGAATCAGTTCAATCGTCAAGCCAAGGACAAAAGAACACAACGGTCCATGCGGTGTCGTTGGAGGGAACAGTTATACCTATGGCGACGACAGCAAGAACAACCGTGGACTGGCTGTCAAGAGGGATGACCAGGATAAGGACAAATCACCGATCTGCTATCCTTCCAACGGCATGATTGCCTCTACATTCGATGATGCTCTTGCTGGGCGCGTCGGTGTGATGATCGGTGAAGATGCTCTTTGGGCCGGATATAACGGCATCTACGGACTGGGACTAAATATCCGCAGATGTGCCTATCAAGGAAGAGCGTTCGAATATTATAGTGAGGATCCCTATCTAGTCGGAAAGATGGTCACCAATGAAACTTTGGGAGTTCAGTCAAAAGGCTGCTATGTCTATAACAAACACCTGGTTCTGAACGATCAGGAATGCAACAGAAACGGTATTTCGACCTGGGTGAATGAGCAGACAATGCGGGAAATCTACCTTAAGCCGTTCCAGATGGCAATCGAAGACGGGAATGCCTTCAATATCATGTCTGCATTCAACCGTCTCGGAGTTTATTGGTGCGGAGAGGATTATAACCTCCTCACTGTCTTTCTCCGTAAGGAATGCGGAATGAAGGGATTTGTGGTTACGGACTGGTTTGATAGCGGATATATGGGACTTGGTAGTGGAATCATGGCCGGAAATGATCTTCCGGATGGAACAAGGGATGCTTCTGAACTGAATAAATACAAGACCGGATACGGAGCTGTGGCCTGGGCCATGAGGGAAAGTGCTCATCGGATCCTTTATACGGTCGTTCATTCCAATGCCATGAACGGAATCGACAACTCCATGGAAATCATCGTCATTCCTCCCAAATGGCCGAATACGTTGAAGACGGTCGAGGTCGTCTTAACTGTCCTGTTCTCGGCTTCTCTTCTCTATTATGTTTCTGCGGAAGTTCTGATCCGTGTCAAGAAAATGAAATGAGGTAATTTATGAAGCAAAGAAGATTTCTGAATCGAAAGGTCTTTTCTGTCCTTACTGGTGTAACCGGAATTCTTACGGTAGCCGGCTATGTCGGAAGCTATGTCTGTCAGGATAAGTACTCCGCTGCTTTGAATATGGCTTTCGGAACCAGCGACTATATCAAGGTCGATGATCCGAATGCCGAAAAGAAGACATTCTTCGAATCTGATTATGGGGATGTCGATGGCGACCTTCTTTTCTCTGAGGACACAGATATCATCAGGGAGGTTGAAAAGGAAGGTGCGACCCTTCTTTGGAACAAGGAGAAGACACTTCCTTTGGCTTCCGAGTCAAAGGTCTCCTGTTTTTCTCATTCTTCTGTCGATTTGGTTGAGACGGGCTCTGGGTCTGGTTATGTCACAAGCGTCAGTCAGGCTAATCCCAATAAGAGCCAGTCCGTCGATCTAAAGACGGCTTTGGAAGAGGACGGCGGTTTTATCGTCAATCCAACTTTGTGGAATTTCTATAAGACTGGGGCAGGAGCAAAGTATACCAGGACGAATCCGAAGGCTTCCTGCACGGAAGGACAGAAGTGGAAAGTCAACGAGGTTCCGCAGTCGGCCTACACTTCACAGGTGAAAAGCTCCTATAGTGAATACGGTGACTGTGCCTTTGTGGTCATCTCAAGAAGCGGTGGAGAATACTCCGATCTTCATTATTCCAATACTGAGGAAAGTGAAACCAAGGGAAACTACCTTGCTCTTACCGATGAGGAGAAGGCATTGCTTCACAATATAAAATCCTTGAAAGAGGATGGAACCTTCAAGAAGACGGTTCTTCTCCTCAATACAGCCAATCCGATCATGCTGGATGAATTCAGGAGGGGATTTTTCTCTTCGATTGATGCCTGCCTTTGGATCGGACAGGTCGGAACAAGCGGTATCCGCGGTGTAGCCGACATTCTATCCGGAAAGGCAAATCCTAGCGGAAGGATTACGGATACTTATGCTTATAACCTGGAGGCTTTTCCGTCAACGGTCAACGATGGAAGTTATCAGTATGGTGGGGATTGTTCTGGGTTGAATGAACAGGGAAACGGAATCTACCGTCAGAGGATGTATCTTGCCTATCAGGAAGATATCTATATCGGATATCGGTATATGGAGACAAGATACGAGGATTTTGTTCTCGGAGAGAACCATGCCGATTCGACAAGCGGCGCGAAAGAATCTTCTGGAGGTTGGGACTATGGGGAGGAAGTCGCATTTCCGTTCGGATACGGACTCAGTTATACCGACTTCTCCTATTCCGGATATGAAGTGAAGGAATCCAAAGATGGGTATGACGTCTCTGTCGTGGTCAGAAACGATGGGGAGGTGGAAGGAAAGGATGTCGTTCAGATTTATCTCCAGAAGCCTTATACGCAGTTCGACCGGGAGAATGGAATCGAAAAGGCATCGGTAGAACTTGTCGGCTATCGGAAAACTTCCTTGCTCAAACCGGGGGCGGAAGAAAAAATCACGGTCCAGGTTCCTAAGGAGCAGTTCAAGACCTATGATGATGAGATAAACAAGACCTATATTCTTGAAGCCGGAAAATATTATCTTACAGCTGCTGATAACAGCCATACGGCTATAAACAATATTCTGAAAAAGAAGGGAAAGTCCGTAAAAGGTCTAAAGACCATGGCCGGAGAAACGGAAGACAGGATGGGCGAGAAGTTTGTCTATGAGATCGATGTCGGAAAGACGGATACGACCACATATTCCCACTCTGCCTCGACTGGCGAACTGATTACCAACCAGCTCGAAAGCGGGGACATGAACAAGTATGAATACAGAGGAGACAACGAAATCACCTATCTCTCAAGGAACGACTGGGAAGGCACATATCCGACTACTCCACAACTTGTCATGAACGAGGAAATGAAAAACGACCTCCGCTACGATATCGATCCGGAAGAAGACGAGACGGATATTATGCCCTTGTACAACCAGTCAAACGGAAGAAGTATCATTGAATTCATGGATGCTCCCTTCAACAAGTATTCCAAAAACTGGGACCAGACATTTTTGGAAAACGGAAAGGTCATGACGTGGGAGAAGATGTGGGATGAACTTCTTGACCAGATGAGTTTTGAGGAACAGGCAAAGATGTGTGCCAATGCCTACCATCAGATCAATGGTGCCGCATCCATATCCATGGATACTTCCAAACAGGAGAACGGACCTGTCGGAATCACCAAGAGGACCGAGGCAATCTTTGCCATACCGAATCAGGATACGGTGAGCGACTGGACCTGGGTAGCCTATAACTGCGCTCCCGTCTGTGCTTCGACCTTCAACAATGATCTGATCCAGAATCTTGGAAAACATATGAGCGAGGATATGCTTTATCTAGGATACAACGGCATCTATGGACCCGGAGTCAATCTTCATCGTTCTCCTTTCGGAGGAAGGAACTTCGAATATCCAAGCGAGGATCCGTATCTTGCCGGTACGATTGAATACTACAAATCCAAGGGTATCGAAAACAAGGGCTGTATTGCCTATGCCAAACATTATGCCCTGAACGATATGGAGACAAATCGCAGACATGTCGGCATATGGTCCAGGGAACAGGCATCCAGGGAAATCTATCTGAAAGCCTTTGAAATTGTCTTCTCTGAAGGAGGGGCTAGCGGAACGATGAATTCCTTTACCCGAATCGGAACGAGATGGTGCGGTGCCTCAAAGGCTTTGATGACGACGATTCTTAGAGACGAATGGGGATATGACGGAATCGTAATTTCGGATTGGGACTCTGGTGGAAGCATGTCCAAAATTGACGGAATCCTGGCTGGTACCAATTCTTTTGATGGGAACGGAAACGAGCATTCGTTCGACAAATGGAAAGGCTCCAAGAAGTTGGCAAGAGCACTCCGTGAATCATCCAAGACGATTATCTATAATGTGGTAAGGACAAACGCCATGAACGGATACAGCCTTACGACAAAGACAATTAAAGTAGTTCCGTCCTGGGTTTATCTGTTTTATGGAATCAGTTCCGGATTTGCTTTCCTTTTTGTCTTATCTCTTTTCTTCTTAGTTCTTTCGATTCTTTCTAAAAAGAAACAGGCATAGTTTACTTTACTTAGGCAGCTTCCTTCTTTTGGAGGCTGCCTTTTTTTGCAATCATCAAAAAACCGGTGTTAGTGTATTGCACCGGTTTGTCTTTTCAAAGGGTAATTTTTCCTCCGACAAAGGAGGTGACTGAGTTCTTGCTTGAATTTCCCAGGTTTCCCGTTCCGTATTGGTTGATGATATGTCGGATTCCGGAATTTCCCGTTCTCATGAAGTTGGCAATTGCCATATGGTAGAGATTGATTCCTTCTTTTGCTTTGGCTTCGATGGCATGGTCGAGGATGATGTCTTTGCCATCCGTGCTTGCGTGATGGACGTAATAGACGCCAAGTCCGAAGGCTTCATGTCTTTTCACGTTCTCCGATATCTTGTAACTGGCATAGCCTTGGTCTTCTTCTAAATCCGTATCCGCTCTTCTCCAGCTGTCCTGGGTGGGATTGTCATATGGGGTTTCGGATTGATAGAAGACCATATAACCGTCATCCCCGTTCCAGATTGTCTGGTATTCTCCGAAGTGTTCGACCATCAGACCGTAGAGGTGGACTCTGTCTCCGTTTACGACGACCCCGTTTTTGCCGTAGTTGGAATTCTCGCCTTCCCATCCGACTCCGCTTCCATGATCCGCTCTCCAGACCCAGAAGTTGTCTCCGATGACGTCGTCGGCATCGATCTTCAGGGCGGTGTCGACGGAGGTGGTCATTTTCTTGACTCCACCGATGCGGAAGAAGAGGTCGCTAAGGAAAATGTAACCGTCCTTCTTGCTTGTCTTGTCCTTTTCGATCTTCACAAGGTTCTCAAGATTTCCTCCGGCATCGAAAAGCAGATTCGAGATGCTGATGTCTTTTTTGTCCTTGACATCGAGAATCGTTTCCTTGTTTTTCGTGGTGGATCTTAAGGTCGCCATACCGAATCCCATAAGCATGGTACCTTCTTCTTCAACATTAAGCGGGGAGTCGATGTTATAGATGCCTGGCGTGAAGAGGACTGCTTTCTTTTCCTTGATGGCTTTGTTGAGACTGGTTGAGTTGTCTTTCTCGGGATGAGCGATATAGAATGTATCTATTTTTCTAAATGCACTCTCGTCCTCCTTCCAGCTGATTCCTTGGAAATCTTCTTTCAGTTCCGGTATCTGGATTCCATATCCTTCTTTTTCATCGAAGACGAGGAATGGTCTCTCTTTTATTATGGGAGTTTTTTCGATGATGGTGTTTCTTGGGTTAGGATAGTTGTCCGGTATATTCCCTCTGTCTCCGAGAAAGACCATGTTGATATCGCTTTTTGTCCATTTCCTGAATTCGCTGTTCCTTGTGAACCACTGTTGCTGGGTGCTGTTCTGGATGTTCTTGTCAAAGTAACAGTCGCCGATGAAGCCACCGGATGAATATCCTCCATCATCCAGATTGAGATTGCTTCTGAAATGCATCAGCCTAAGATAGGTGGCCTGGCTTACGGCAAAAGTGGATTCATTCTGGACTAGAACGTTTTCGGCACCACACCAGAAATTGCAGGTTGCACCAGGACCTGGCTTTCCCTGACTTTCACGATAAACGGATGAAATGGATACGTTATCCGGATCTTTGTCTAGACCTTGTAATGTGGAATAGTATCCTAAAGGGCAGTCAAGATCTTGATAGTCCCCTTTGAGGAATAGGGCTGCAAACCGTTTGTCGGAGAACTGATAGGCAAATGTATTGAACCTAGAGTAGACTTCATCGAATTCTTCCTGGATTTCTTTGATATCGTCAGTGGGGGAATAGACGTGGACCTCGTCGTTCTGGAAGTAATCTCTTAAATAACTGTAGGGACCATAGGTGGTTTGTTTTTCTCCGTCGGTAATTTCAAATCGATAATAGGATAGAGCATCATCTGTGTAGTAGCTGTCTTCGTTTTCCAAAGCGGCGATTTCCTTGTATGTCCCGTCTTTTCTTTCTGAAGAGTAGACTTTTATTTTCTTTGTATCTTTGGGAAATGTGAAAATGACGTTGTTGTCTTCGTAGTTTATGTTGTCTGTGAACGAATATTCTTTTTGGCTGTGTTCTTTCGTGCTTTCTTGGTCTAAGTCGGTTTTCGTGGACTGACATGAGGCCAAAATCAGAGCACACGAAAAAAGCATCAGCGCAGGTGTTTTTCTCATTTCTGATGGACCTTTCTTTTTTTCAAGCAGTAGTTGGATTTGCTGTTGCCGTCTTTGATTTCGTATTCGTATTCGTCATCGTCGATCTTCTCAAGTCTATCCTGTCTATGGCTCCATGTCTCCGGCCAGAAATAGTTCAGAAGGATGTTGTCATGATAGACGCTTAGTCTTCCGGAAAATTCGTCCATGTCTTCTTCCGGAAACTGTATGTTATTAAGCCTTGTGGAAAATTTTATGTATCCTGAAAGACTGATGAAATTCCTCGGTATCAGTATGATGGCATCTTCTCCTTCGTTGGCTTTTTCGATGTGGAGGTAATAGTTTCCTTCCGGATAGTAGTGGGAGGATCCCGAGAAATAGAGAGTGGCACCGGCACTTTGATAAAGGGCGAGAGTATCCATGGAAAAGGTATCGGAATTGAAGGACAGGCTGTAATAGATTCCTTTTCCGATTTTCTCAGCTCGGAAGACATAGATGTCTCCTTTGAAGGACACGCCTTCCAGGTCGCTGTGATTGGACAGGTTTTTGGATGTGATGCTTTCCTTCCAGTCTGTCCCATCGGAAAGCTGATATACCACCGAAATCGAGTAGGGATCGGATTTTTTCTTCAGAAGATCGTCGACTCTTACACAAAGGTCAAATTCTCCAAGAGAGGCTTCGTTGCTTTCCCGGATTGTTTTCCCCACCAGGCGCAGTCTGAGGTTAGTGTGTTCGTTATATCCTCTTAGATGGAAGTAAAGTTCCTGACGGGAATCCTTTTTGATGATTTCATAGTTCATGGAGGAGAAGATGGTCTTCTTTTTGTCTTTTTTTTGGAAAAGTACTTTGAGGTTGTTGTTGTATTCTTCGAAGGAATAGACGTAATCGATTCGATCTGATTTATTTAAGCTCAGGGTATCATATAAAGGTGAGACAGAAAGGGTATTGATGTTGATTGGGAGTCTGGAAGATGGCTCTTCCTGCACTGGGATGAGATAGATGTTGTACCATGTATTGGAATAGCTCATTCCGGAAAGTGGGATTCTGACGCTGAAATCGTTTCCGTCTGTTTCCGGTTCTTTTTCGATAGCTTCCGTTTTTCCGTCCTGATTGCTGTTTATCTGGAAAAGGGGATTGATGAAAAGAAAGTCTTTTCCGAATTCTCCGCTGATGGAAAGATAGGGAAGACCGGCTATAGCCAAAAGCCGTATGGATTGGAATGTGACGGAGTCATCTTCCAGAACGGGAGCCGGAGCAGTGCTTCCGACACTTGGCTTTTCTTGGGAATCCGTTTTCTTGGAGCAGGAAATCAGAAGAAACGGTATCAAAAATAGAATCATTTTTTTCATAGGCTTATTTTATCCGATTGTTTCTTCAGTGTAAAACCAATCATGGAAGAAGATTCTAGATCATAGGAGTAGTCCTTGAAACCATAGGACAAGGAGAAGGAAAGCTTCTCGCTTGTCGGATTTGTAACGATGAAGCAGTATCCTTCTTTTTTCTCGAAAGCCGAGAAAAGGAGGGAACTATCGCTCTGGTAGGTTTTAAGTCTATAGGCTGGATCATCTTCTGTTATGTCCAGAATGGATGCGAAGATGCCAAGTCCGTAGAATCCGGAACGCTTCATTGTACTGATACTTCCGCCTTCGTTTCTATCGATGTCGATAAGTCCGTAGCAGGTGGAATTTTGCCCCATGCATGGACCTCCGTCCTTTGTCAGACAAAGGTTCCAGTATATGGTACCGCTAAGACCGTTGTTGATGGCTTTCTGGGTCGTATTCTTTGCCATATACATCAGATTCGAGGAGAAGTTTCCCTTATTGTCCCATTCGGTGATTTCGGTCATGTAGACGTTTTTGTCCGGATAGTACTGTTTTAGATTCTTCGTCCCTTCATAAAGGGGCTGGCTTCCGTATCCGTGGATGGCAACGGCATCGAAGCATGTTGCTGCTTCTTCGTCTTCGAATTCATCTTCTAGGTAGGAATACATGACGTCTTCCGTGTTGTGATCGTAAGCCAGAAGCTTTGTTTCTTCCGGAAGGATGGAATGGAGTCGTTTGGCTATTTTTTTAGCCTGGTTGCTTGTAAGAAGCATACAGGGATAGTCGGCTTTGTTGTATGTCGGTTCGTTCTGAAGGGAAAGATAGTCGATTTTGATTCCAAGTTCCTGATAGGAATCCACAAAAAGGGCAAGATAGTCGCTGTAGAGGTTGATATAGTCATCCTTCAAGGTGCCACCGCAGAGTTTTGGACCATTCGGATCCTTGCTTGATATCCTGGATCCTGCTTTCATGAATTCTGGAGCCGACCAACTTGCAGCAATGATCTTGAGGTCTTTCCTGATTTCTAGGATTTCCCGGATGACTTGGATGAGCTCCCGATCATGTTTCAGCGTGAAGCTTTTCAGAGGATTGTTTTTATCTGTTACTTCATCCAAGCAACTGAAGAAGTGGCCTTCGCTGTGGAAGTCAGATGATCCGATTGGTATGCGAATGCAATTGAATCCGTGTTTTTGGAATATATCCTCTAGAAATTCTTTTCTGGCATCTTTGTCTTGAATCTGCAATATGAGATGAGCGGAAGCATGGGTTAAAGCCCCTCCGAAAAGATCGACTTTCTGCTCTTTGTCTTTTAAGGAGAAGGAGAGTTTCACATCACTTTCTTTGTTCTCTGATTCAGAGAGCTTCACCGAGTCTAGATATTTGTTTTCTTTTTCACTTAAAAGCAGTGCCTTCTCCTGAAAGCTGTTTTTGACGTTGGATTTCCTGCTTTGGGAAGGGGTGACTGTTTTACAGGAAGCAAGGAAAACGGAAAAAATCAGAGCAATGAACTTTGTTTTCATGGTCATATACGAATAAGAATGCTATCCGGAGATAGCATTCTTGCTTGAATCTTGATTATTCGGCTGTAACGGCTGTCTTTTCGAGTCGGTACTGGGCATTTCCCCAGCTCTGTTTGACCCGTCCGACGGAATACTTGAATCCGTTGTAGGTAATAGGGGCGGCATTTATCGTATAGGCCCAGTCTCCCGGCCAGAATTCATAGGTGTTTCCGGCTGCGGAAAGCTCGAACATGTATTTGCTGTTTCCTTGGTCAACAGCTTCGAATACAGGAGCATCGGTGACATCGACGGTGAATTTCAGATAGCCGTTGGCGTCCATGGTTTCCGTGACGGCCTTCTTGAATTCGGTCGAGTTGAGTCCGAAGGAAAGGTCTGTCATATCGGTTCCTTCGCGGATGGTGGAATAGACGGTGAGGTTTACTTTATCTAAGACATTGGTAAGTTCGACGGCACCGACTTCGAAGGTATCGTCAGCATTGGCCTTCAGGGAAATGTTTCCGTTCTTTTCGGTGCGGAATCCGTAAAGAGTGGATGCGGTGGAACCAAGCAGAGGATGCTTGGAAGCAAGATCTTCCATGGTGGCATAAAGCTTTCTTTCATTGCTTGCTGAGTCGGTATAGGAGAGATAGAACGGGATGTTCTTCTTAGCTTCCATGGCTGTAACATCGAAATCGGCCGTGAAGTTGTTTCCAGTGATAAGTGCGGTAGAGGTTTCTTCTCCGACATGGAGAATTAGATCTCCGGTGGAATATTTATAGTCGCCTGTGACTCTGAGAAGCATCTTCTCTTCGTCTCCGCTTCCCTGGCGGATGTAGCTTAGACCTGTAATCTTGACGTTTTCGTCTTCCGGAAGTTCGGGAGCGACAAGCATGAAGGTGGCAAGATTCTTCTTCCAGCTATCGGTTGCTCCGGCATCAGCACCGGAAGAATAGGTGATCTTGTAGCCATTATCGAAAACGACTTCGGATGGGACGATATTCGGAGCAAGGTTGGTATTTGCATCGCCGTAATGCATGAACCATCCTTCTTCGGTTCCGCCGTCCTTCATGAGGGCATAGGCATCGAAGGTAAGCGTGAAGTCGTAGGTTTCGAGTCCTTCTTCCTTGACTAGACTGTAGGTTGCGTTAAGTTCGTTCTTGTTGGAGGCTTCGTCGAACTTGTAGGTTGTCCAGGTCGTATATTGCTCGAAATCGAAGTAGGCTTTCTTCTCGTCGTCGCTGAGGGCCTCGTTGTAGATGGAAGTCAGTTTTCCTTTCAGTTCGACATTGGCATTCTCGCCGTCTTTTGTCAGAGTGATGGTGTCGACGGTCCAATTGGACTTTGTATATTCTTCCGATGCGTCGCTGACGATGACATCGCAGTCACCTTTGTTCCAGAAGTTTCCGAAGAGGACGCTGTAGGCCTTGTCTCCGATTACGATTCTCTTGGCTTTTCCGGTCGGATAGAGAAGGTCCATCTTCTGCATGTTTCCGTTGCCGTTAGGATCGACGAGCTTGTGTCCGAAATGGGTCGTATAGAAACCATTTTCCAGGGAAGTGATGTTCATGGAGAATCCGACGGTATTGTCTTCGCCGTAGCTGAATTCAAGGGCATTGCCTTCGCTTGTGGAATCAAGGGCGATACCCCAGCCCTGGCTGTCTTTGTTGTTGTTGTGCTGGAAATCCATTCCCCAGTCAAGAGAATTGAACTGGGCTTGCGTGATTCCTTCGTACTGGCAGGTGACGGAAAGCTTGACATCGAGATCCTTGGAGACGAGTTCGACGTTCTTGACATCATAGGATCCAACGGCAATCTGGAAGGAACGTGTCTTGTCTCCGAAAGTGACGTCGATGGTCTTGACTCCGGTCTCCTGGATCGGCTGGGTGATGTCTTCGATGTCCGAAGAGGTGTAAATGACGGTCGCATACTGTTCTTCGCTAAGCTCGACGGCCTGTCCGTTTCCGTCTGTGGTCATGAGTTTGATTCCGGTACTGTCGAAGACGTCGCTCTGGTCCGGAACGAGTTTGTTTACCATGTAGACGAGTTTGGCATCGGTGAGGTCAAGTCCGAGGGCTGCTGCCTTTGTTTTGACTTTCACAGTCACTGCTTCTTCCGGCATGACGAAGGAATAGACTCCGGCACCGACGACGGCGCAGTCGACGTTGTTTGCCTTGACGGTGTCGATTTCCTTGAGGCTGTCCGTGCATTCGACTTTGAAGGAAACGGTCTGTCCGACATAGGCCTTTGTGGCAGATAGATTGGTGATGGTATAGTCTGTTCCGCTTTCTGCCGCGATGGAATAGGCGGTTGTCAGTTCGACATGGATGGTTACGGCTTCTTCTGGCATATCGAAGGTATAGAGGTCGCCTTTCTTCAGACAGGAGATGCTGTTGGCGGTTACTTTCTTGATGGATTTGTCTGCTGCAGTGACGTTGACCTTGAAGGTGATGGCGGTTCCCTTTATGGCGGAGGTAGCACTGAGAGCTTCGATGGTATAGCCTTCACCGGCTTCGGCCGTGATGCTATAGGTCTTTGGCTTGTCTCTCAGTTCGACGCTGATTTCGACGTTTCTTGACGGCATGGTGAAGGAATAGACGCCTTCGCTGTTGCAGGTGAGTTCGGTGGAGTTGAACTTGACTTTGGAGAGAAGCTTTTCGTTATTCGTGATCGTGACTTTGAAGGTGATCTTGGTTCCTTTGGTTGCGGAGGTGGCACTGAGGTTGTCTATGGTGTAGTCGTTGGAGGATTTGGCAGTGATGGAATAGACCTTCGGAGCAACGGAATTGGTCTGCTCCGGACTTGCTGTCGAGTTCGTATTCGTTTTTTTCGAACAGCCGCTGAGGAGAAGGAGCGGAAGCAACGAAAGCAAAAATTTCTTATTCATGGTAATACCCTTTCTGAAATGCCAGAAATGCGCTGATCGCCTGACTGATTCAGACGCCTTTCTGTTCACTTTGGGATTGTAAGCGCTTCAAATAAATGGTCGCTCTGTTTTTTCTTAACTTTCGGGTTATTTTTCGTAAGTGTAACGTTTTCTTGCTTTTCTGAACGAAAAAAGGACGGAAGCATTTGCTTCCATCCTAGGTCAGCTTCTCAATGCTATCGTCTCGAAATTGATACCGGTCGTTATGTTCTGGATACGGATTTCGTTGAGTCCTTTTCTCAGCGTGATGGTTCCAATCGTCGCTTTTTTGAAGATGGTGGTTTTCCTGCTGGATACTAGTTTCCTGTCCGGTAACAGGACTTTGTTCTCGTTGAGATGGATATCCATCCAGGAGGACAGATTCAGTTCATCCAGAAGCGGAAGGGAATAGGTAAAGGAAAGTTCTGCTTCATCGTCCTTATCATAGTAGCATTGCAGAAGGAAGAAGGTATTGATTCTTGCTTCCAGGACGTAACCGTCTGAGGAAGTCAGGACATGCTTCTTCTGCATTCCCTCTTGGATGAGATCCTTTGCCGGATATCCGTTCTGCTTTTCACTGCGGATCAGGGTGATGCAGTCGAGATTGTATCCGCCCGAGAAGGAATAGATACGTAGAAGGTTCTCTCCTTTTTTCAGATGGATTGATCCGAGCAGGAAACTGCTGTAGTGGTCATATCCGGTCGTGTTCTTGATCAGGCATGCGGAAGTGTCCAATACTTCCTGGTTCAGACTGGTTTCGAAGATGAGGTTGCTTTTCTGGTCGGAGAGGACATAGGACATCGTGATCGAGATAAGGACATCGTCTTCTTTTTTGGACCTGATGTTGAAGTCGAGATAGGATTCCGGGTTGTTTTCGGAAACGGCATAGCCTTTGCTTGCGTTGGCAGAGCGGATTATCATGGGCCCTTTTTTTCTGAGGGCGTCTTCTGCCTCGTATCTTTCGTTGTATTTTGTCGGGGAATGGGTGATGTTGCTGTTGAGGATAAGACAGGAAAAGTAGAAGGAACCGGAATTGGATCGGATGAAAACCTGATTGTTTCCTTTTTCCAGGTGGATAGACCCTAAACTGCATTCGCCGTATTCTACGTTCATGGTACTATCGAAGTTGATGGGGGTACCATTGATACTGATTTCCAGATTGGGTTGGACGTTGCTCTTCTGAAGTCTTCCTAAGAAACTGGCGTCGGTTTCTTCTTCCGTATTGCTTTCGATGTTGTATTCCATCGTGTCATAGGGATTGGAGAAATAGGCGGAATAGCCGTCGGTCGTTTCTTTTTCGTCCTTGATGATAAGAGGACCGTTCAGGATGGCTTGATCCGGTTGGTAGTACTGTCGGGATTCGTCCGGAAGGAAATCCAGACGAGATGTTTTGATGTTTTCCTGGGATAGGCGTTTTTCCTTTCCTTTTAGAGTGAGATAGTCGACATCGAAATAATCTCCTTGTGATTTTATTTCGATGCGATTTGTTCCGGGATGAAGATGGACGACAAGGAGGTCGTCCAGGGAAAAATCGAAGCGGTTGAAGTTGGAGCGGATTATTCCGTCTATGGATTCCTGGGTGGAATTCACATAGACTTTGATCAAAGAATCCGCACTTATGCTTTTTCCGGATGGAGAGACAAAATTTGTGGCGATGGATAGCATGACTTTTGTGGAAGTGTCGCTTATGACTTCCAAGAGGATTGAACTGTCTTTTGTAAAGGATGAGACTACTTCCTTTCTTGAGGCACTGTAGTTTTCTTCGATGGTACAATCTCCGGATAGTTCTAGATTTTCCGCTTCATATAGCTGTCCGGGAAGTGTTTCTGCGTATTGTTTCTTCTCTGTCTGATCGACCAATTCATTGTATTTGTAGTTTGGATAGTTCTTATCGTTCTTTGTCTGAATCAATGCCATATAGCCTATGAGGGCGGTTGTGATAATGGCAATGAGGCAGGCAAGAAGGGAGAAATAGAGGTAGGTCTTGTTTTTCTTGGTGTTTTTCATGGCTTGTCTTGCTCCTTCAAAGGAAGAAGGACATCGACTTGGAACATATCATCGGCGATGAGGAAATCGATTCTTCCTTGGTATTTGGTGACGATATTCTTCATGGATTTGGTTCCGAAACCATGGTTTGCCACATCCTTCTTGGTAGTATGGAAATCCTTTTTCCTTCCCGTGTCTTTTCCGACATAGGAGTTTTCGGTATGGATGTGCATGTTTTTGTTTTCTTTCTTGATGGTCATGGAGATGAAGCGGAGCTCTTCCGGTAGGGAATCTTCGTATTCCAAGGCATTGTCAAGCATATTGGTGAAAAGGGAATAGAGATCGGTCTCTTCCATGAAGGAAAGCGGATTGCCGTCTACCATGGTGGTCAGTTCGACTTTCTTGTTGTTGCATCTCAGATAGAAGGAGGAGAGAATGACGTCCAGGGCTTCGTTTCCTGTCTTGATGACGGAATCGTAGATATGGATGGAATCCTCAAGCTGGTTCATCATCTTGTCGGTGACGTTTCCCTGCTGTCTGTAGTCCTGAATCTGATGTCTTAGATCATGGCATTTGATATTGATGATGTCCATGTTTTCTTTCTGGATTTCGTAATGTTTCTTGTCTTCGTTCCAAAGATATTTCATCAGGGAAATCTCATGGTCCTTCATTCCGTCCTTGAGAAGGAAGTAGAATAAGAAGAACATGATGAAGACAAAGAAGAACAGGACCATGTTCAGAAGCAGGAGAAAACTTTCGCCGGTGTAGCCTAGGATGAACTGGGCTGTCTTGAGAAGTGAGGTCACAAATAAGGTCAGAAAGAAGAATATGGTGTTGTTCTTTGTCGTATATTCTTCTTGGTTTCCCCCATATTGTTTGGTGAAGATGAAATAGACCATGGATGAAATCAGAAAAAGAATGAAGAGGTCCAAAAACCAATAGATGTAATCCGGTATGGATTGTCCTCCGAGTTTGATGGCAAGCCTAACCATGGTTGAGGGAAGTCTTGAGAAAACAAGTCCGAGGTAGATGATGGTTCCATTGAAAAAGGATCCTTCGAATGAAATGAAGTAACAGGACTTGATGGATAGAACAGAAAGAAGGACAAGAAGGGAATCGTAGAAGAGAAGTAGATAATCGGTAGCAAAGGGATGAATCTTGATGAGAAAATAGAAAAGGGTTAACAAAATAAAATTGAAAAGAAGGTAGAGGATATTCTTCAAAAGGAATCCTGTATTCCTCTCGTTTTTCCAGGAAGTTATGAACGTCAAGATAAAACAACTTAGAAAAGGGAAAATGAGAGAATATAAAATTGTCATATCCATTATTTTATTCCGAGATATTTATTGAATCTTATCAAGAAATCTTTTTTCTTTGAATGAGAGATGCTGATTGGTGTTTCTATACCTTTTAGAATAATGGAATCCTTTTCTATTTCTTGAATGTAACGGAAATTGACGATCATGGAGTGGGAGCATCGGCAGAATTCTTCTTTTGGTAGATTTTCTTCGGCACCGGATATTGTTCCCCAGGTCTCGATATCTCCTTGATCTGTATGGTAGATGAGGAGATGGTCGCGGATTTCGATGTAGACGATGGAGGAATAGTATAGCTTTCTCATGCCACCTGTCGTCTTGAGGACAAGCTGGGCTTCATTTGTCTTGTCGATGATACGAAGAGTCTTTTTCATCAGTGCCTGGAATCTGGCATATTTCAGAGGCTTGAGAACATAGTCTATGGCATCCACTTCATAGCCTTTGATGGCGTATTGGACCATGTTGGTCACGAATATCAATGCGACTTTGTCATCCTTTTGGCGAAGTTTCTTGGCGACATCGATTCCGTTCATATGGGGCATTTCGATATCCATGAAGATGAGGTCATAGGCTTTGGTATCATCCAAAAAAGTCAATCCTTCCTTGAATGTTTCCACAAGGAAATGGACATCGTTATCTTTCGAGAATCTATCCAATGCGTTTTTGAGATCCTCTGTCGCATTTTCTTCGTCTTCTATGATTGCTACTTTTATTTGGTTCATTGTCTGTTTTAATCTTGGAAATCGCTTCCTTTTTTTGATAATATCATTCCATGAAAATGATGTCAATGCTGCGAACTGCGAAAAAAAAGCATGCATTCACGAATTGTCTTAGGATACTTTTTGTTTATTTTGTATAATCTTGTTAGCGCTTACTAGGAGGGTTATGAAAATCAGAAAAGCTGTCATCTGTCCGCTTGCCTTTGTGCTTGCATCCTGTGGTAGGATTCCATCGGATTCTGGTCTTTCAAGGAACAGTCCTTCTGTTTGTAAGACATTGACGAAGCTTTCTCTTCTTTGTCCTCCTTTGAAGACTCAGTATTATGAAGGTGAGCGCCTGAACCGATCTGGTCTGAAACTTCTTGCCGAATTCAGCGACGGAACGTCTTTTTCTCCGGCAAATGTGGACATCGAACTTATAGAACAAGGAAGCCTGACCCTTGATATGAATTCTGTCCATTTCCGTTATCTTTACAAGACGGTGGAGGTTGGGATTTCTGTCTGTCCTCTTCAGCTGGAGACTCTTTCCATTGCTTCCAATCCCATCACTACGACTTATGTCGAAAGGGGGAATTATTCCTTCACTGGACTTTGTGTCGTAGGAAAAGTCAAAGGTTCATCCGAGGAAAGGACTTTTTCCGAGAATGAGTATTCTCTTTCCATTGCCGGAAATCCGGTTCATGAGCAGGACGAGATTCTTCTTCAGTCCGGAGATTATGATGTGGTGGTTTCTGCCTATGAGAAGTCGGTTTCTTTTTCCATCCGTATTCTGGATGGCTACAAGATCGAGGCAGAGGACATACTTTATTCGTCCGGCACGGATTTATCCGCCTATGTCCGGGTGAAGAACGAGGACGATTTGGATTACATCACGACTCCGAACGGAAATGGCGCCATCCGGGCCATTTCGGATGAATCCGCCTATTATGCTTCGGCCAATTCCTACCTTGGAGACATCAAGAGCGGAAATGTTATCAGCTTTTTCTTCGAGAGCAAAGAAGAACTCAGTGCCAATATCAATATCCGTGCTTCCAGCGGATATATGCTTGCCTCTGAGGACTGGACTCCTAGGCTTATGGGCGATGAAATGGTCGATAAGCTCTTCGATGCCTATGTGAATGGTGAGAAGATCGACATACCCGAAGACATCTATCTTCCCGGCGGCGGAGACAGGAACGGGGAACCGGATCCTACGCTTTGGGTGAATTGGAAGAATACGACATTCACCAATATCAAGACCAAGAAGGGATGTAACGTCATCACCCTCAAGATCCGCTCCGAATATGTCAACTGTCTTGGTTATGAGTGCTCGTTCAATCTGGACTATCTTTCCGTCGATTTTGTTTCCTGACTGTCTGGAATATCCGTAAGGGAATTCCAAAGGAAGGAAACTGCATCTGATTTTTTGTCAATGAATCAAGGAGATTGTAGAAATGAAAAAAGTTCATAAAATCGTATGTTCCTGTGCTTCGGTGGTTCTTATTGCCGCCATCAGCGTAGGGGATGTCTTGTTTAGCAAGTTCAAGACCGATATCATCGGTCAGCTTTGTCCTCCCAAGGTCGATACCGATGCGGCCCAGGTTGCCGCAAGCGAGGGTAAGGAACTTGCGGAGAAAATCGAAGGAGAAGGTATCGTCATGGTCAAGAACGACGGACTTCTTCCGATGAAGAAAGAAGCGGTAGACAATATCGCACTTCTCGGATACGGGAACGTCCAATGGATCTACGGTGGTTCCGGTTCGGGAAGAGTCCTTTCCCAGGCCGGCGATTCCAAGTGGGATGAGATGACAGACCTTGCCAAAGCCCTTAAGAACTATGGCATCGGGATCAACGACGAGCTTCTTACCTTCTATAAGAAATATGCTTCTTCGGTCCATGATATCAATTCACTGAATTTCAACGTGGATTCGACTCCGTACAATTTCGGTCTTAAGGATCCCGATATCAATGATTCGAACTACAGAGAGCTTCTGGAGGCTTCCATGGAAATCTCGAACACCGCCATTGTCACCATCTCAAGACAGGGCGGAGAGAGCGAGGACATGCCGAAAGTACAGTACAAGAGCAAACCTTCCCAGAAGGTGGATGAAAAGCGCCATTCTCTTCAGCTATCCGAGGAGGAAGAGAATCTTCTTGAATATGCTATAGACTCTTTCGAACATGTCATCGTCGTCATCAATTCGACGAACTCGTTCCAACTGGATTTCCTGGACCGTCCTGAGATGAAGAAAATCAGCGCCTGCCTTCTTGTCGGTGCGACCGGTGAGGACGGTGCCAATGCGATTCCGAAGGTCCTTTATGGAGAAATCAACCCATCCGGCAAGCTTGCAGATACGCTTCCATTTGATTTCAGAAGCTTCATCAACTACAACAACGCCGGATATGATGGCGTATCGTTCTATTCGGATACGGATCTTCCCTATGGGGTCAATCAGTCGACAAATGCCGGTGTATCCAAGCGTCCGTCTCTTCCTTATATCGATTATAGCGAAGGTATCTATGTCGGATATCGCTATTATGAGACAGCCGATAGTGAAGGTGCCTTTGAGGGTTTAACCAGAGAAGGGCTTGATCAGGATGGGAATACCATCACCAAGAAAGGCTATGACGCCGTAGTCCAGTATCCGTTCGGATATGGTCTTAGCTATACCACGTTTGATTGGGAAATCCTCGATGTCTCTCTTCCGAGCGGAAACCAGCTTTCCAAGGACAGCGAAATCGAGATTTCCGTCAAGGTGACCAATACCGGTGATGTTGCCGGAAAGGATGTCGTCGAGCTTTACATGACTCCTCAGTACAACAAGGGCGGTGTGGAGAAGTCTTCTGTTTCCCTTGTCGGATTCGAGAAGACGGAAATCATCGAGCCTGGAAAGAACCAGGTCGTCAATTTCAAGGTTGATAATAGAGACTTTGCTTCCTATGACTGCTACGACAAGAACAACAATGGCCATAAGACCTATGAAATCGACAAAGGGAAATACGAGCTCAAGCTTCAGACGAGTTCACATGAAGTGAAGAAAGTCGATTTCCTATCAGGAAAGAAGGATGTCGATGGAATCCTCACCTACAATGTGAATGAGGATATTATTCTCGACAAGGATCCTACTACTGACAAGGAAGTCAAGAACCTCTTTACCGGCGAAGATGCCGTTGACGGAGTTTCCGTCGACGGAAACGGAGAAGAGGGAGAGAATGCAAACATCGACTATCTTTCCAGAGAGGATCTGAAGACTATCAAGGAGCCTTTGGCAAAAAGTGCTAAGAGAGCAATGGGTAGTGGAACAAAGCAGTATGTTCTGTTTGCCGGAGCTAATGGAACCAACAAGGCAAAAGCAGAGGAATGGGACAATGCGGATGAGGACGTTTTCGGAAATCCGACACATACCGATCCGGTGACTTTCGGAAGCAAGGATACAAACGGTCAGATTGCAGACAGCAAGGGCAATGCAACCGAACTCGGCTATAAGCTTGCTGCGGATTACAATGCCGAGGAATGGAACGACCTTCTTGATCAGGTCGAGCTGAGTCAAGCGGTCAATATGATCAATAAAGCCCATCCTGTCGTCAACGGTGTGAGTTCCATCGGTCTTCCGACCATGAATCAGTATGACGGTCCTGCCCAGGTCGGTAGCTTTACGGATGTGAAGATGAGAGGAACCGGATTCCCGTCTGACAGCACGCTTGCCCAGACCTGGAACAAGACGCTCTGCTATGAGATGGGACTTTCCCAAGGAAAGGACATGGAATCCCATGGTCTCAGCGGTTATTATGGAACGGCAATCAATATCCATCGTACTCCCTTCGGTGGAAGAAACTACGAATACTACAGCGAGGATCCTGTCCTTACCGGAGATATGGCAGCCCAAGTCGTAAGAGGTGTCCGCGACACCGGCAAGATCTCCTACGTGAAGCATTTTGCCGTTGCCGAGAACGAGACCAGCCGTGATTCTCTTTACACCTGGCTTACGGAACAATCATTGAGGGAAATCTATCTTGAACCGTTCAGAAGAGTCGTCGAGGACGGAAAGGCAAACGGATTGATGACTTCCTATAACCGAGTCGGCGCTCTGTGGGCCGGCGGAAGCCAGGCTCTTCTTCAGGGAGTTTTGAGAAACGAATGGGGATTCAACGGAGTTGTCATCACCGACTACAGCGACAACAACCAGTATATGAATCTGGATGAGACGCTAAGATGTGGTGGAGATCTGGGAATGGCTGTCAATCTGAAGATGAACATCACATCCGCTTCCTCTGAACGTATCAAATATGCTTTACGTGAAGCGGTCCACCATACCGCCTTTGCTTATCTGGACAGTCAGCTTGCCAAGAAGACATTCAATGACAATGGCGGATATAAGGGCAGCACGATTACGACAGCCAATACCAAGAGTTCCTTCGATTGGGTCACTCCTACCGTGATTGATCTCAATATCATCTTCGTCGGTGCTGCTATAGGACTTATCTACTTCGGAGTCTTCGATGCCGTAGGTCTGAACAAAGACCGTAAAGAGGGAGGTAAGTAGAATGAAGAAGAAAAACATCGCTCTTCTTGGTTATGTCGGAGCCCTTGTTGTTGCCTGTATTGTTGTGATGGTTTCGTTCTTTGTCGCCTATTCGATGAGAGGATGAAAATAAAGGAGCAGGATGGTCAGGTGATTTCCTGATGTCCTGCTCTTTTTGTTTAAGATAGTTTGCTTCACTCGGAAAAAACACTATGGTATAATGAATATATCTTTTAGAGATAATAAGAGGTTTGATTATGCTTATATCTAAAATTGCTGTTTTTTATTTTTTGTTTTTTTCTTTTCCTTCGTTTGAAAATTGTCGGAAAACAGTTCTTGATGATTCTTTTGCCTCTGATTTGACATTATATGATAGCGTTCAGCAAAATAAGTTCGTTGAATTTGCAAATCCATCCAATTCGACTATTCCTGATGCTCCAATAAATACAAATTTTGTTAATTATCAACTTGATAGCAAGCAAACGAGCTTTGAAATTTTTGATGAAAACAAATATGGTATCGTTCTGTTTTGGAAAATATCGATATATCACTTATTGGTACCATTTCAAGGATGAGCCGGTATATTATTCAAGGGTGGTTTTGAAAAATGCTTAAAGCGATTCATATTTCAAAGAAATACCGAAAGAAGGACAGTGATGCCGTTCATGATTTTTCCTATGAATTCAAAGACCATGGACTTTATCTTCTTACCGGTGCCAGCGGATCCGGAAAATCGACTCTTCTGAATATTCTGTCAGCTACGGATCTGGAATATAGTGGTCGTCTTTATTTCGATGCGACCAGGGTCGGAAAGAAGAATTCTTTTTCCTATCGTAACAACATCTCTTCCATGTGTTTCCAGGAACTGAACCTGATACCTGCTCTTACGGTAGAGGAGAATCTTAGGATTGCCTTTGAGCTTGCTGGAAAGGAATATACTTTGAGGAATGCTTCTGATATTCTAAGAAAAGTTAACCTTCCGGATATGGATGAGGATGTTTCGAAATTCCTTCTGAGAAACGTGAACGAGCTTTCCGGCGGACAGAGGCAGAGGGTTGCTGTCTGTAGATGCCTTGTCAAAGATGCCAGGATTCTTTTCTGTGATGAGCCTACTGCATCCCTGGATGAAAAGAATGCTGCCTCTCTTGCTGGTATTCTGGCAGGGATTTCCAAGGATATCCTTGTCATCGTTGCGACTCATTCTCCGTCCCTGTTCAAAGCTTTCAATCCCATCATGCTTTCCATGGAGTATGGAGTGGTCAGTCAAAGTATGCCCGTACCGGAGGAGCAGACAGCATCCATTTCCTCGTTTGGAATGCCAAGGAAACTGAGACTGAAAAGCATGCTTTCGATTACTAGGTCATTTTTCCGCAAGTCCAAGCTTCGTCTTCTTCTTAGCCTTGTTCTTTGTGCGGTTTCCTTTACTACCTTTTCTGCAATGTCATCTGCTCTTATGATGGATGAAAATCAGGTTCTTTTGGATAGGCAGCTTATGGATGGGAATAATCTCTGCATTGTACAGGAACAGGGAGAGATATCAGAACAAGAGAAACTAGAGAAGTATCCTTCCTATGAACAATATCTAGGTCTTCTTCACCAAATGGATGCCCATCCTCTTTTCAGTATTTCCGATGTCATGCATTTTAGCCAGAGTTTTTCGGATTATCCGAACGGACCGATTACGCGTCTCATCGATGATTCTTTCTATTTCTATAAACACTGCGCATTAGAGCTGTGGGAAAAGGACAATCCTTTTATCTATCGTGATGCTAGGCTGAAAGCCAACAGCAGCTGTCATAAACCACGGACGGAGAGGGAGATTGCCCTTTCCAGCTTCTATGCGGATGCGCTTATGAAGTTCGATGCCCAAATCAGTTTCAATGGACGTGACACAGTACTTGGTCCGTTTACAAAATTCGATGATGTCAATCAGCTGATCGGACAGGATTTCCACGGCATGACGATTACGGATATCTACTCCACGAAGGACGATGAAAAAATTGCTCCACTTCTTGATGCGGATTCCTCCCTGAGTGAGGAGGAAAAGCTGAAAATTGCCAACAATTTCACTTATGGGGCGTTTCTTTTCGTTGCTCCAGGTTTTCTAAGCAAGGTCGAGCTGGATGAACCAATCGAAATGAATATTTTTGCTTTCCAAGCGGAAAGGAAATCCGCAAAAGAGATAAAGCGTTTTATCTATCATGACGACAAACGTTATTATCGTCCCCGTGTCAGAAATTTCTACATGCGATCCACATCTTTTGTTTCCTACTATATCAAGCCGACCGGAGTTCTTGAGACTTATTATCTTTTCTTGAGTCTGACGATTGTCTTTCTGTTCCTTGCTTTGGTTTCCCTTCTTCTTTTCTTCCTGGGCAATGTGAAGAAGGAATCCTACATCCTGGGAATCCTGAATTCCATGGGAATCTCCAAAAAAGGAATCTTCCTGATGATTCTTACGGAATCCTCCGTCATTTCCGCCTTTTCTTTCCTTTCCTCTCTTGTCATGATCATGCTTGTTTTCGGAATCATAGACCTCTTCTGCAATGCTGGGGTACTCAGTCTGAATTGGACTGTCTTGTTCTCTCTTGTCGGAGTCATTCTTCTGATCGATTTTCTGGTTTCCCTGTTCACCTATTTTAGAGCTGTGAAGACAAATCCGAGAAAACAGCTTCAGGATGTTTATAGCTGAGTTAAAAAGGTATCCATCCGTTTTGTGGAAGGATACCTTTTTTATATGTTTTCTTTATTCTTCCCTTATTGTCTGTATGACACTTCCCTGTACGTCGGGGATGCTTTCGACTTCCGGGATTGTATAGTCCTTACAAAGTCTCATGAAGGCACTGGCGGACATGAGGACTAGTCCGGTTCCGAAGGTATTGGTGTGGTTTCTGGAGAAATCTTCGCTCTGGTAGGTGTCGCATCTTTTTCCCACGGTCTGCATGTAGCCTATCTTGATTCCGTTTTCGTCGTCCTTGATGACGCAGGTCTCTGTTAGTGCCTGATAGGCTTTTTCGGCAACGGGAAAGAAGGCATCGTAGTCAAGAACACCAAGGCCGATTCCGATGCTCAGGGCATAGAGGAATCCGGCGGTGCCTGTGGTTTCCTTTCCGTCTAGTCCTTCCCATCCATTAGAACAGATGGCCGCATTCCAGGTTCCGTCTTCTCTTTGATAGTCCTTCAAGGCAGTGGCTAGGTCGACAAGGTCTTCCTTGTAGGCTTCGTAGATATCCGGATAAGTCTCTTCGTCGAGGTAGACGAGCTGTTTGGCTAATGCACTGATTACCCAGGCGTTTCCTCTTGACCAATAGGTGATTTCCCCGCTTGGGGATCTGACTTCGAATTCTCCGGTCGCTTTGTCCCGGTTCCAGAGATGGTCTTCTTTGTTGTAGAGGATGTCTTTCCAATAGGCGTATCCGTCATAGGCGTCCTGGACGTAGTCCTTTTCGAAAAGCTCGCCTAGAAGGGTCATGGTATTCATTCCCATGTAGAGAGCATCGCACCACCAGTAGTTCATGCTTCCTTTCGGGGAACTGTAGTTGAAGCCGTTGTTTGTGCTTCTGTTCTTCTTGATGAGGGTATCGGCGTTTGAAATGGCATTGAGGCTTCTGTATCTGCCGGTTCCTTCTTCCAACTCGTCCATGAGGAGAAAGGTTTCCCCCAAGGTATACCAGTCGGCATGGTTAGTATAGCTGCCGTCTTTGTTGACTTTGTATCCGAACTGGCTTCCGATGTCTTTGAGGTAGTACATGATGTCTTCGTTTCCGATGGTCATATAGGCATCCATAAGCCCGTGGTAGAAGACACTGTCCTGCCAGTTGCATCCGTAGTCCTCGATGACATTGTTCCTTGTGTGCTCGCCTCTCTGGTAGCAGTCCTGATGGATGGAACCATTATGGTAGTTCCCTTTTTCCGTACCGTAGTCGGGATCGAGCATGGAATAACGGAAGACTTTTTCGATGAAGTCCTTGATATCCTGACTGTGGTATTTGTCGGTCTTGACCGTCATTTCATGTTTTCCGAAGGAGGTGATGACCGTCTTTTTTTCGGCAAGGAGGTTTTCCGTTTTTGTGTCTTTTCCGTAGGCCTCGATTTCACTAAGTGCTGCCCAGCCCTGGTCTTTTCCGGAGTCATGGACCTTGAAGTTCTCTAGGCGGATGGAGTCTGTCTCGACTTCTTCCACGAGTTCTCTTTCCTGTGGCTGGCCTGTGAAAACGAAGTCCTTCATCTTGATTCGTGTCCCGTTGGAGAAGACGACATCGAAGGATTCCCAGTAGGTGTCGTGTCTGAGTCCGTTTGTTTCGCTTTGGTCGTTTCTTAGGGTAAAGACGAGTCTGTTCAGCTTCACCTTTCTTCCGAAATAGATGCTAAAGGCACTGTCAGGATTCTTTCCACAACCCCAGGATTGGTAGTTTCCTTTGTAGTGGTTGTTACCAGTCAGTTTGTTTCCGTCAATCGCATTTCTTGCATAGAAAATGGGCTTGTTTTCTGTGACTCTGTTAGCATAGGCGTGGGGATAGCCGAGGATTTCATCACTTCCGTCTGTCAGACATGGAGAGTCAAATAGGAGCTCTTCCGTTTTGGCTGTATACTCGTTTCTTTCGTTCTGGTAGAAGCAGTCATAGGGGTTCAGGGCAAGATTTCTGGATTTTTGGATTTCTTTTGCTGTGGAGACATGGGCAGAGAAATGATAGCTTGTCTTCTTGAACAGTTTGTCATAGTCATAGGGTTGAGGTACGTTGGAGGTAGGTTCATCCGGGATCTCGAAGAGGAAGAGTCCGTGTGGGGAGTAGACTACGGTTTCCTCCATACCGAATAAGGAGAGCGTGATGTAGCAATAGTCGCTGGATAGTTCGATATGGTCGTGGCTGGAAAGGGTTCCATCGAAATCCATCTCGCCGTAACTTTCCATGCGGATCGGAGAGCTGTCTCTTTTTCTTACCACCTTGTCGGTGATAAGACGGATTCTGACTTTGTCACTGGCGTTCTTCCTTTTCTGTGTACGATAAGTAAAACCGATATCCGAAGTCCTCTCTTCGGCAGGATAGTCCTGCCGGTTCTGATCCGAGGCGGTCGTTTTTTTCGGACTGCAGCTTGTCAGAAGCAGGGAAAAGATAGATAGGATGAGCGGTGTCTTCTTCATATCTTCTTTGTCCTTTCCGTCAATTCAGTGTGACCTGGAGGTAGTCGATTCCCGGAACACCGTAGTTGCTGTTTGTTGAGTTCTGGTATTTCGGTTTCCCGGTGATTTCGCTTTTCGGATAGGAAGCAAAGACTTCTGCGCTCATGAACTGGATGCTGATCATGTTGGTACCGACTTTGACATCCATGGTTCCGAAGTCGACGTCGGTGAAGTTGCGGTAGAGTTTGTAGTCTCCTACGGTATTGTCCTTGTTTCCGCTTCCCTTCAGGACGACATCGTCGGAGATGAAAACCGGCTTTCCGTTTGCACTTGCCTCGAAAACTTCGTTGACCTGGCAGTCTCCTGTCCAGGTCGGTTTGTTTGCCCCGTCGTCCTTAAGGACCCAGTTCGAAGCAGCCGAGATGTTGATGGTGGCTTTTGTGGCTATGGTGGAGGTGAAATAGAACTCGATGGTGGATCCGGCCTTCAGGCCTCCCAAAAACTGTCCTCCGCTAGCCTTGCTTTCCTTGATTCCGCAGATGCTTCCGTTTCCGGTATTCAGGTTGGTGGCGATGGTGACATAGTTTCCGCTGGCGTCCTTGGCCTTGACATAGCTTTCCTTGGTTGGATTTTCTTCGTTGCTGGCACTTTCTGCTTCGATCTTGTATCCGTTGATGATATGGATGATGAGCTTGACGGATTTTTCTCGGTAATTTACGGTTATGGTGTGTTCTCCTTCACCTAGGACGGAACCGAGCGTCTTGTTCTGGAAATCCTTTTCTTTTTCGTCCTTCATGCTGACGCCGGCTGTTTCGATGGTGACTACGCCGGTGGTACCGTTGTCGTAGGTAGCCAGGAATTCGAGTCCAGAGAGATCAATCTCCGATTTGGTTCCGAAGTCGAGCCTTGCTCCTTCGGTTTTGAGGGAGAGAGACTTCAGGATGAGAGCCTCGACTTTGATGGGGACGGTTACGCTTTTTGTGCTGTAGCGGACGATGACTTCTTTTGTATCCAGAGTCAATGGGTCTTCAGTGAAGCTGTATCCGGACTTTATTTCCTTTTCGGATTCATCGGAATAGGTGGCAAGAAGAACAAGTCCATCGCTCTCGAAGACTTCGTTTTCCTTGTAGGTCGTCTTATTCGGCATGGTTTTGATGCTCAGGCTTTTCAATGTGATCTTGGTGGATGGCTTTTTCTGGCTTATGGATGGGGTACTTGGTTTGTCTGTGGCAGTGTTTTTCCCACAGCCTATTAGAACTAACGGAAGGAGAAGAGCAAAGAGAATCTGCTTTCTTTTTTTCGACATGGTTTTGTTTCCTTTCTTTTTGATGGAAAGCGGTTTTAGGCTTTCCGGCATGAAACACCTGTTTCCTGCTTACGTGAATAGTCTATTTCTCCTTTGTTCAGAGCTCAATTAACCATCGGTTGAATCGCTTAACAAGGTATTTATTTGCTGTTTTTTTCGTTCGAAGCGCTTTCTGCTATCGGAAAACGGGCTTCTTCCTATGGGAATACGAAAAAAGAAAGTCGGTTAGCGAAATCAAAAGCCTGCTTCTTTCTTGGAATAGTAGAATGGTCTCGATTCCAAAACCGGATCGAAGAAAGCGGTACAGAATCGGTTCATAAAGGAGAGGCTATGAAAGTCGGAGAGAAGATAAAAAAGGAGCGGATGAGGCTTGGTCTGAAGCAGAAGGATCTGGCGGAGATGATCCATTTCACTCCACAGGCTCTCTCACGCTGGGAAAACGGCGTCGTTGAGCCTAGCATCGAGGTGCTGAAGATGCTTTCCAAGATCTTCTCGATCTCTTTTGATGAGCTGGTCGGAATCGATGAAGAGAAGGAAGAGAAGAAAAGCCTGAGCACCTGTCAGTGCTGCAACAAGCCAATCTATGATAAGGATGATCTTCATCTTCTAGACGATGGGAACGAAATCCTCTGCAGCGACTGTCTGAATCGGAGAAGGGAAGAGGAAAAAAGAAGGAAGAAGAGGAATAGATCCTGGTTTCTTGCTTCTGCTTTGGCTTTCATCCTGGTTCTTTTCGACGTACTTTCGTTTCTTTTTCTTCCCAGAATCAACAAAGCGATGTCGTTTGAGACGTTCTATCAGAACCCGTATCCTTATGATGACGAGAAAAGGCAGGGAAAGGATCTTTCCCGGCAGATTATGGAGGAAGGAGCGGTCCTTGTGAAGAACGATGGCGTTCTTCCTCTGGATGAATCCGCAAAAAAGGTCAATGTCTTCGGCTGGTCATCGACCCAATGGGTCTATTCGGGAGGTGGGTCGAGCAAACTTTCCCACAGGACAAGCGACCTTCTTTCCTCTCTTGACTCCTATGGGATAAAGGTGAACCAGTCTCTTACCAGGATGTACCGGGAATTTCTTTCCTATCGTCCTTATTTCGATTTAGACGAGGAAGGTAATGGAGACAGCCTCCATTCCTATCCGCTTGACTATTCCACGCTCTATGAGCCTAGCATCTATGATGAAAGGTATTATAGCGATGAGCTCCTCGAAGAATGCGAGGACTTCTCCTCTACGGCAATCGTCGTTTTGTCCAGGGTCTCCGGAGAGAGCAACGACTGTCCCAAAATCCAGAGGATGGTCTCGGATCCTTCTTCGATGGAATACCGATACGATATGTCGAGGACGTATCTGGATACCACGGAAGACGAGGATGCTCTTCTTGGCTATGTCTCTTCCCACTACAGGAACACCATCTGCATCGTCAATTCCACCAACCAGATGAACCTTTCCTTTCTCAGATACTATGACATCAAGGCCTGTCTTGTCGTTTCGGTTACCGGCGAGGATACTACATCTTCCATCGTCAGGATCCTGTATGGGGAGGTAAGTCCAAGCGGAAGGCTTACGGATACTTATGTCTATGACTTCTCCTTTTCTCCTTCCTATCTTCATTCCGGTCCGGAAGATACGATAACCGAGTCATCCTCTTTGTTCAACACCGATCGGAAACACAACCGCTATCTTTATTCGGAAGGAGTCTATCCTTCCAAGGAGGAGAATGTGAATGTCTCCTTGAGAAAGAAACAGTTCTATGACTATGCTTCCTTTATAGACTATACCGAAGGAATCTATGTCGGGTACCGGTTCTATGAGACTGCTTTTTTCATGGGTTATTACGATGAGGTGAAGACCGCTTTCGGAAGCGGGTATGACGGGATTGTCCAGTATCCGTTTGGATATGGGCTCAGCTACACCAGCTTCAGAAAGGAGATCGTCTCTTCCAGTCTTCCGGATGGATCGAGAATCGATATAGACGATGTCCTTTCCATCAAGGTCAAAGTGACCAATACCGGAACAAGAAGCGGAAAGGAGGTGGTCGAGCTTTATCTCACCTGTCCTTATACGCCTTATGGAATCGAAAAGAGCAATGTCGTGCTTCTGGATTTCGGAAAGACGGTCGAGCTAGAGCCTGGTCAAAGCGAGATCGTCACGCTTTCTTCGAAAGTCTATGACTTTGCCTCCTATGATGATTACGACAGGAACAAAAACGGGTTCTTTGGATATGAGATCGAGAAAGGGGACTATCTTCTTTCCGTAAAGGAGAATGCCCACCAGGATGCAGAGAAGAGGAATGTCCTTTCCTACCATGTGGATGAGGATATTCTTCTGAGGAATGATCCCAAGACAGGCAGTATCGTCGAGAATCTGTTCTCCGGTTCTTCCAAGACGCAGATTTCCATCGATGGATCCAATTCCGGACAGAACATCCCCTTTCTAACCCGAAGCGACTTTGAAGCATCCTTTGATAAAGAAGGCTCTCTTTCTAGGACATTTCCCGGCGTTCTCAGGACGTCATCCTGTTATAGCCAGGATGATGTGGAGAAAGCAAACAGCCTTCTCGATGAGAGCATCACCACGGATAGGAAGAACGGAATCGAGGTCTATGACAAAGACGGCAATGTGACAGAGCTTGCTCTGGAACTGGGGAAGAATCCTCAGGACGGAAGATGGGAAGGGCTTCTCGATCAGCTGGAGGCTAAGGAGATGGAGAATCTGACTCTTCATGCCTATAAGCATACCGAAGCAATCGAAAGCATCCATAAGCCGGTGACCTATGAGGCAGATGGCCCCTGCCAGATTTCATCCAACAACAAAGGAAAGGATGCCGGTACGGGATTTTCCTCCATCACTGTCCTTGGTCAGACGTTCAACAAGGAACTTGCCTATCTTTACGGGAAACAACTTGGAAAGGAAGCAAAGCTGAACGGATTTTCCGGAATCTATGCTCCGGGAGGAAATCTTCATAGGACCGCCTTCGGTGGCAGGAACTGGGAATATTTCTCTGAGGATCCTTATCTTACCGGATGTATGGTGTCCAATGAGATAAAGGGACTCTATACGCAGGGAATCTACTGTTTCCTCAAGCATCTTGTCGGCTATGACAGTGAGACCTGTCGGGATGGCATCTATGTCTGGATGAGCGAACAGACCTTGCGTGAAATCTATCTCAAGCCCTTCGAGATGGCCGTCAAGGATTTAGGATGTACGGGAATCATGACCGGATACAACCGGCTTGGTGCCACCTGGTCAGGTGGAAACAAGGCCCTTCTTGACGGGGTATTGAGGAAGGAATGGGGGTTTGAGGGATGCATCATCACCGATTATGTCGATCATATGGGCTATATGAGCATGGATCAGGCAATCCGGGCAGGAACAAGCCTCTATATGGACGGAAAGACGCCTAAAGGTCAGTATCTCTTCGATGATTCCTCAAATACATTCAGGAAGTGTCTAAGAAATGCGACCAAGGAGACGCTTTATATGATGTTCAATGCCAAGGCCAGGGAAAGAGAATATATCAACTTCTCTAAGGGACAGGATTCTGTGGGACATGTCAAGGAAATCTACTTTTGCTATCCGTTTCTCCTTGCCTTTCTGAATCTTGCCGTTCTTGTCGTCGATGTTCTTCTCTTCTGGAGGCTGAATCAGGGATGGGACGGGTCGAAACAAAGCGAAGGATCAAAGAAAGGATCAGAAAAATGAAAAAGAAAAAGATTGTGTCGCTAGCTGTCATCTCTCTTCTCTCGTGTGCTCTTGTCGCCGGTGATGTCGTTGCCTCTATCTTCAGCGACTTCATCACGAAGGGACTTTGCGGTACGGGTCAGGATTTCGATTCGGAAGGCTTCAAAGAAGCCAGTGCCGAATCCGACGAACTCTGCCAGAAGATTTCCGAGGACGGAATCGCCCTTCTGAAGAACGAGAAGGATGTTCTTCCTCTTTCCAAGGGAAAGGTCAATGTCTTCGGATGGTCGAGCATAGACAACGGATTCAACCTCTCCGGAATCGGGTCTGGATCTTCGACCATCGACGAGAACAAGAAGGTCTCCCTTCTTGCGGCATTGAAGGATGGCGGATATGAGACAAACGACAGTCTGACCGACTTCTATACTGCCTATGACAACAAGGACCGCGCCTATTCCACCGGAGACAGTTCCAGGACCAAGATGGTCGAACCCAAGATCGGAAGCTATTCCGATGACCTGATTTCCGACTGCAAGGCGTTTTCCGATACCGCCATTGTCGTCATTTCCAGGGTCTGGGGAGAAAATGTCGGAGAGATTACGCAGAGCCAGACCTATTCCGACGGTGAGACGGATAAGACACGCTCCTATCTTGAACTTTCACAGAGAGAAGAGGACCTTCTTGACATGGTCGAAGCCAATTTCGGAAAAGTCATCGTCATTCTCAATTCCTCCAACCAGCTTCAGATGCCAAGACTCAAAAACGACGTCGATATCGATGCTGTCCTCAATGTCGGACTTTTAGGGCAGTCGGGAACAAGAGCGATACCGAAGATCCTGAGCGGGGAAGTGAATCCCAGCGGAAGGCTTACCGATACCTGGTCAAACGACTACACCATCGAACCTAGCTTCAACAACCGGGAAAGAAGCGGAAACAATCTAGCCTATGTCGAGAACTGCTATTTCGGATACCGCTTCTATGAGACGGCCGATCAGGAAGGCTATTTCGATGACCTCGGCTATGAGGATCTTAAAGGCTATGATGCGGCAGTCACCTATCCGTTTGGATACGGGCTTAGCTATACTACCTTCGAATGGAAGCTTGAGGATATGAGTGTAACGGAAGGAACCCAGATCGAGAAAAGCACCCATTTCAAGTATACGTTCTCCTGTACCAATACCGGAAAGGTGGCAGGAAAGGATGTCATCCAGGTGTATTATTCGGCTCCGTATTATGACGGAGGTATCGAAAAGAGTGCCGTCAATCTGGCTGATTTTGCCAAGACTGTCGAGCTTGAACCGGGGAAGACGCAGACGGACATCACACTTGAGTTCGATAGCTACGATATGGCTAGCTATGACTGCTATGATCAGAATGAAAACGGCTTTTCCGGATATGAGCTTGATCCGGGAGAGTATAAGGTTTCCTTCCGGGATACGTCTCATACCCTCAAAGAGGTGAAGAGCATCGACGGGGAAAGTATCAAGAACAAGATCAATTACACGGTCGGTTCTTTCGGAGTAAGATTCGAAACGGATACGACGACCGGAAAGGAAGTCACAAACCTGTTCACCGGTGAGGAGTCGTATGCTGGTTGTCCGATCGACGGCTCGTCGATCTTCAAGAGTGGAAGCGGAATCAAGTATTTCTCCAGGGAAAACCATTTCGGCGGTGGGGTTCCTTCTGCTGTCAACTACAATTCCGGATACAACAGCTCAGCCGTCAGTGCTGCCGACAAATACATTGCTAACGAATATACTAGCGATACGATGCCGGTTTTCAACCAGGACAGCGGACTTCTGCTGAAGACCAACGAGGACGGAAGCAAGATCAACAAAGCGGATGATCTTGCCTCAGGCAAGTTCAATTACGAACTTATCGACAAGATCTCCGAAAACTATGATTGCGATGAGCTTCAGAAGCTTGTCGAGCAGATGAGTGTGGATGAGGTTACAAATCTTGTCGAAAACGGAGGCTTCAAGACGGCAAGTGTCCTCTCCATCGGTAAACCGCAGGTCAATGACTTCGATGGTCCTGCCGGTTTCAACAACAAGACCCAGGTCATCAATGATTCTTTGAAAGGCAAATGGACGGCCTTCCCCAACGAGACTTTGATCGGACAGACCTTCTCCAAGAGAATGGCTAAGATGATGGGTATGGCTGTCGGAAAGGAAGGTCAACAGACCGGTGTCCAGGGCTGGTATGCTCCTGGATGCAACATCCACAGAAGTGCCTTCAACGGAAGAAACTACGAATACTATTCGGAAGATCCTGTCCTGAGCGGAATGATGGCGGCCAATACGGTATTGGGTGCCAAGGCTAACGGCGTCTATTGCTATGTCAAGCATTTCACCCTCAGCGAACCGGGTCAGAATGCCAGACAGCTCAATGTCTGGCTGACGGAGCAGACGTATCGTGAAATCTACCTCAAACCGTTTGAGATTGCCGTAAAGAAGGGCAAAGCCAATGCCATGATGTCTGCCTTCAACGGCATCGGTGCCGTCTGGGCCGGAGCCTGCTATGCCCAGAATGTCAGTATCCTCAGAGAGGAATGGGGATTCCGTGGCAGTGTCATCACTGACTGGACAAACGGCGGAGCCGATATGGATGTCGTTTCCGGAATCTTCGGCGGAAACGATCTGTGGCTCAACGGTGCCGGAAACCTGAGCTCCCATCTGAACAAGAACAATGCCTCGCAGATGAATGCAGCCCAGATTGCCTGCAAGAACATCATCTATACTTATTGCAATACGATTTCCTATAACAAGCATTATGTTCCGGCGGAAGACGAGAACAAGGCCAATGTCGGAACGGTCGTCACCAAGAAGCCGTTTGCCTGGTGGATTGTCGTCCTTGCCGCTTTGAATGTCGTTGTCTTTGCTGGATTCGGTGTCTGGATGTTCTTCCTTTTCAGAAAGAAGGATGAACCGGTTCAGAAGTAGGATTGGCTGATGCTTTGACAAACCTCGGATTGTGATTTCAGTCCGAGGTTTGTTTTTTTGAATAGTTGATACTGAATAGATGGAGAAAAGTTGGAAATACGTGATATGCTTTGAAATTAGTACTTTTTTGATTTGGTGGCAAAGACCATGTAGGCAGAGGAAATAGGACTGTAATTCAGCAATTGCTATGTTTATCAAAATTAGATAGCGAATAGAGATAATGACAAATTGAGACTGTTTTTCTTGAAATATTGAATGGATGTATATCTATTTGTGAATGAAATCGGTTGACTGAATGGTATTTTTTCTTCTGTTTAAGGCACTTTGTTTTCTGTTTCCTTATAATTTTAAGTGAAGAAAGGAGTTTCGTATCGAAATTCAGCAAAGGTAAAACCATATGAAAAAGTTTGTTGTTGCTCTATGTTCTCTTTTCCTTCTTTCTGGATGCAGTAATCCGGAAAAGAAGAACAAGACAGCTGAGTCGATTGAGTCGGCGATGGATGAGGAAGGTAAGATTTCTAAACCGATGGATGAGGTGAGTGATGTTCTTTCTGATCCCAGTGTCAAATTTGACGATAAGGTTCTCTTGGTAAAGAATTCGGAAACGTATTGTTCCGATTCTCTTCCGAAAAACCTTGAGGATCTTGGTGCTGTCTCTGTCAGGGAAATTGCTCCTAGAAGCAATTGGAAGGTTGTGACTTTGGATTCTGGTCATGATGCCAGAAACAGTATTTCCAAATTCCGTGCATCTGGTCTTTTCGAGATGGTTGATTTTGATTACATCTACGAGAATCAGGATGAAGGAACGGCTACTGTGGATTCAAATGTTCCTACCACTGTTGCTGAATATCAGACCCAGACAAAAATCGACAAGGCCTGGAAATGGATGGAAGACAACAATCATACTCCGGGCGGAGATTCTTCTGTCGTGGTTGCGGTTATCGATACCGGTGTGGATTATGATCATATCGATCTGAAGCAGAACATCTGGATCAATACGGATGAGATTCCGAACAATGGAATCGATGATGACCAAAACGGATATGTGGATGACTATTATGGATGGAACTTTGTCGGAAACAACAATGATCCGATGGATGATAACGGACATGGTACCCATGTCGCTGGTATCATCGGAGCAGCCAACAACGATATCGGTGTGACCGGTGTTGCCTATAACTGTAAGATCATGCCGGTCAAGGCTGGAAACAGTTCTGGTTATTTCAACAATTCCGATATTGCCTCTGCTATCACTTATGCCTATATGAACGGTGCGGATGTCATCAACATGTCTTTTGGTGGTACAAGTATGACGATGGCGGTTCAGGATGCTTTGGAACAGGCTTATACCACAAGCTTCCTTGTGGCTGCAGCCGGAAATGATGGGGTACCGAATGAACCTTATCCATATTCTTTGGACTATGAGACCGTTTATCCGGCTTCTCTTCCTTATGTTGATGGTGTCATGAGTGTGAATGCCAATAATGTGATGTCTTCGTTTACCAACTGGGATCCGTATAAAGAAGACAAAATCGAATACGAATGCTTGGCTCCTGGTGAGGCAATTCAATCTACGTTCCCTGGAAACCGCTATGCCAGTCTTTCCGGTACTTCCATGGCTGCGCCGGTGGTTTCGGGTATTGCAGCTCTTCTTCGTTCGGTCTGCACGGATAAGACTGAATTTTCTACCAAATACCTGATGTCTCAAATTATCAATACTTCTGAGACGAGTCCGATTGATTTTGATTCGAAGAACGGACCAAAAGGAAACGGAAAAGCCAAGGTTGTTGATGCCTATAATATGTTTAATGTGGTTCCAAAACCTGATGTATCCTTATATGACTGGTATACGTTTGATAATGTCGACATTGATCCGACACATAATAATGGAAACGACAATATCGATGCCGGAGAGACGATTCATATCGGAACGGAACTTCTTAACCGCGGTGGTATGGCCAAGGATGTTGTCGGTAAGATTGATGTGAGTCGTTTATCCAGTGATATTGTAGATCCGTATGTTACGATTGTTACCGATACGGTCAATTACAGTGATATTGGAACGTATTCTATCCGTGATGCGGAGAAGGTGATGAACAGCGATACGATTGTGGATGTGAAGAAACCGTTCGTAATCAAAGTGGCTGAGAATGCCCCGAATAACTATAAATGTGATATCAATATCCATATTACGTGGAAGAATGGCTTAGATCCGAATGATACAAATACTTATTCCTATGATAGTAAGATGACTCTTGATTTCCATAGAGGCGTATATCTTCCTAGTCGTATTGATGAGGATACGACACTGACTGCCGATAAGCTTTGGATTGTTGCCGATACGGTGAGAATCGGAGAGGGTGTTACGGTCAATGTTGACCCTGGTACTACGATTCAATTCTATTCTCAGAATCAGAGTAAGTATCAGTATGCGACTCCGATGATTAAGCTTGTTAAGGATGCTAAGCTTCTTTGCAACGGAACGGAAGATAAGATGATTAACTTTACGTTGGCGGAAGGATACGAAGACTACGGCCAAAAAATAGAATGTTATTCGGATGGTAAGATTCAAAATCCTGAGTTTTGTGTATTTGATGCAAAATATACTAGTTTTAATAACTTAGTACAAGAAAATTCTACATGGTTTGTAACAACGTATACTGATGATAAACATAAAACTTTTTTTAAAAGTGGTATGTCTCTAATGTTTTGCAATATAAAAATTTTCTCCTGTTCAGGGCAAATAAAGGAATTGAATCAAGGAAAAAACAATATGTTAATAGGCAAGATTTATTTTGATTCTATTTTATCTTCAAAAATAGTAAATGATTTCGTTAGTTTCTATTTGTATGGAATTGATTTCAAAAAAAATTCAACAATCGAAAATTTAGCTAATGATTATTTTATAATCAATGCATTTGAAAATAAAAGCAATAATTATTTTATTAACAATGTTGGAGAAAATAGTCATACTGATTTTGGTGTTTTTTCGGAATTGTCTGAGCTAAATGAATGTTACTTTACAGAAAATCATTTTGTTAATAATTCTGACTCGAATGTTTTAAATGAATACCCTTTGGTGGATGGTTTTCCCATAGTCAAGAATAATACTTTCCATGGTTATCCGGAACCATTTATTGATCGTACTTTTGGAGATACAAAGAATGTGATGGCTGGTACTGCCAGTATTGATGGTGTCTGGCCATTTGTTTCGGGATATCAGTTTACGAATGATAAGGGCGAGGAGACGACGAAGTTCTCTAAGGAAAATATGAATCTGAAGCTGATCTTTAATCGTGCCATGGATACGACTCAGGATTTGTCTGTGACGTTTGGCTCTGTGGAACCTTATGGGGATTATAAGATCAACGGAAGTTGGACGGATTCTTCGACTTGGGTCGGTAAGTGTGAGATTCCGACTGCGATTGAAAACGGAACCCAGCATTTGAGAATCACAGGTGGCAGAGCAGATTCGGATCATTTCCTTACGAACGAAGACAATGGGTATCGTATTACCTTTGATATCGATACCACAAGTGCTATGTCAATGAATATGAATGCCACTCCTTCTGAGGATGGTATCCTTCTTAGGATGAATCAGGATGATTATTCCACCATCATGGGATATAACGTCTATCGTAGTGAGCAGGCTGATGGAGAATACGCAAGAATCAACACTGCTGTCATTAGACCTGACAGCGATGATGAGCAGACAGCTTCTTATCTTGATCAAACGGTTGAACCTGGAAAGACCTACTATTATTCCTATACTGCCGTTATGACGGACTTCAGTGAATCCAAGGCTTCAGGTAGAACCAGTGCGACGGCTTTGGATACGATCAATCCGATCATTGCCCATACACCGGTCAATCAGGGGTATCTGGGATCGAATCTCAATATCAACTGTACGATTACGGATAACGTGAGAGTGACTTATGCCAATCTCTATTACCGTGTCAAAGGGGAAGAAGAATACAAGGTTGTTTCGATGACACATTCCAACAACAAGTATTCCGGGTTCATTCCTGCTGCGGATCTGTCTTTGGATGGCATGCAGTATTATATCGAGACTTCCGACGGAACCAATGTTGTGACAGTGGGTAGCAAGGATTCTCCTTATACTGTCGTAATCAAGGAATCTTCGGCTGTTTCTTATCTTGGTGATGTAGATGGAAACGGAGTCATCGAGGCTGTGGATGCCATGCTTGTCTTGCAGCATATCAATGGTAAGAGAGTCCTTGTCAATGAGGAATTTTCCAGAGCAGATCTGGATGGAAACAAGAGGCTTGAGACGTTTGAGGCTCTTGCCATTCTTCAGTATATCAACGGCAGCCGTACCAATCTGGATATCGAGGCCTAGTTATGGTCTGGAAACGTATTTTCCAGAGTCTTATCTCTTTGTCTGTTGTATCAGGACTAGCCTATTCGGCTAGTCCTAGTACAGGGACAAGAGCAAGAAGAGCAAACGATGAGACGGCTTCCTGTATTTGTTTCTCCGATGATCAGAGTTCCTATATGAAAGGCGGGTATGGCAGTTTTACCATCAGGGCAAAGGGAATCTCCGGTATTTCTTCTCTGGGAATGGATATCCTTTATGAGAAGGATGTGATATCCGGTGATTCTGTCTCTACGTATCTTTCTTCGGATTCTTCTTCGATGTTCGATTATAAGATCGACAACGACAATGGTGTTGTTCATGCCACTTATATTTTCGATTCCGATAAGAAATTCGAAGATGAAAATTTGTTCTACTTCAACTTCCATGTTTTGGATACGGTGAAGAAGAATTCTTATTTTTCCTTGGCTGTTACTTCTGCTGCGGATGAGAAAAAGGAAGAGGTTTCTGTATCCGGTGATTTCTCCTATTTTTCTTTGAAGGAGAATACAGGTCCGAGTGAATCTTATTGTTCTATTTACTCCTCTATCGATAAGAGTTCCTTGAATCAGAATGATATTGTCGAGTTTTCTTATTCCAGCTATGACTTTTATTCTATCGGTGCTGGTTCTTTTGTCCTTAGTTATGATAAGGATGCCTTTGAGTTCTTTTCCTTTGAAAAGGGTGATTTCCTCAGTAAGTCTGGAATGACCGTGATGGTCAATTCCGATCTCAGCGGTAGTGTCCGCGTGGATTTTGCCTATCAGGATATGGATACTTCATACAATTATTCCCTGTTCAAGGTGAAGTTCAAGACAAAGGCTAATGTAAACAGAAGTTTTGGTTTCACCCTCAAAAGCTCCGGCCTTTCCGGAGTTGACGGAAAGACGAAATACAAAGCTTCGGATGTAACAAATAATGTCAATGTCGTCTATAAACAAGATGTTTCCCTTCTTCCTTCTTTGTATCTGAAAAGCAAGCAGTCCAATGGAAAGGTTTATGTTACCTTGTCTTTGGAAAAGGACAGTCATTTGTCTGCTGCGGATATCGATGTTTCGTTTGATAATAGTTATCTGACTTATGTTTCGTGTAAGAATCTGGTTTCAGGACCAATCGGTTCCATAGAACCGATTGTCGGATTCAACGAAACCAAAGTCAAGGAAGGGAATCTCCATATCAGCTGGCTCTATCAGGCTGATCTAGTGGATGCCATCGATATTGCTTCGATGGAGTTCGACAGTAAGGAAGTGGAGAAGGATGTTACGACATACGTCGATGTCAAATCCAGTGGCACCCGCAATAAGAACATCGACAGGATTTCCCTTCATGATCAGGGTGTATCGGTTAAGATTCTGTCTTCCTATTCTTTCTTTGGAGAGGACAAGATAAAAAGAAGCCTCCGTTTCCGTTATTTGAAGACAAAAGAGGATGATGCATATACGTATTCTTCCTTTGATTCCATGCAACTTCAGTTCAAATATACGTTCGATTCGAAAAATCATTCGGATATTGATGAGACGGGTATCTTTGTTACGGATGACACTTCTTTTACCTTCTCAGATGGCGTCTACAATTCTTCTACCTTGCGTTCCGGTCTCAAGGATGGGAAACACGGATATGCGTCCATCAACCAGAACAGGAAACCGGAATATGTCCTTGGAATCAATCTGAGCGAGGATCAGTATTCTCTTTCCTTCAAGGCTGCCGGATATGTCGTTGTTGACGGAATGTATTATTTTTCTTCTCCTTCCCAGGAGACTTCCGTGGTCTCCTTGGTCGATGAGTATCATGATTCCGAATTCATCTCCGGTGAAACAGAGAAGATCATAGATTCTCTTTACGATTCTTTGAAAGGAACTAACCTATGAAAGAGTATCTGAAACCGAAAATGGATATTCTCTATATTCCGGAGGATGTCATCTGTGAATCCAGGATTTTCGGAGATGAGGCTGATGACACTGTGAATTGGCATTGGTGACAATCTAAAACAATAGCCCAGGAAGAAATCCAAAGTTTCTTCCTGGGCTATTTTGTTACTCGATTTCGAAGGTAATCTGGATGGTATCCTGGATTGTCTTTTCTTCGGGTGTGATGTCGATGCTAGTCATGCTTAAGGCTCTTGGCTGGTTGATGGAGCAACAATCTATCATATCCATGTTGTTCTGATATTGGATGGAGAGGATGCCCTTGATTCTTAGGTTGCTTGTCTTGGCAATGAGTTCTGCTTTGTGGATGGCGTCTTTGGTTGCTTCTTCCAGTGCTTTGTCCTGGCATTCTTTTCTTTGGCTTGACTCGTACTTGATGGAGAGGTTGCTCTGGAAGGACTGCAGGTTAGAGAGTACTTTGGACAGGAGTTTGTTTTCAAACGGGAAACGGATGTGACAGACAAGGTCGGACTGATAGCCGTCGAAGACGGTGTGGTAGTTGTTCTTATTGTCTTTTTCCTGTCTTGTCATGGTCTGGATCTTATAGTTCTCTGTCTTCAGGCTTTCATTGTCCAGTCCAGAGATAGAGACTGCCTTTTTCAGTTCTTGTGTTACCTTGCTTGTTTCATCCATCAAGGAATTGTAGTCTGTATTCTTCTTCTGGATGTGGAGGGATAGAAGGATGGTATCTGCTTTACAGGATGCTTCTCCTTTTCCTAGTACGGTAAGTGTTTTTTGTTCCATGTATTTTTGTTCCTTTCTTTTCTTCTTTATTATAGGATGGATGGGATGGAATGTGGGTCTGAAGATGTTTTTACTTTGTATGTTCTTTTTCGATAGGATAAGTTGGTAGGTCTATATTTTATCTTAGTTTTATTTTTTTTGCTTTGCTATCTTCTGCTTTGATTCTTTCTTTGTTCTTTTTCTTTTTGAATATGACTTGTATTTTTGTTTTTGGTTACTATAATAGTTTTCTGGAAATGATGTCTTCCGGATACTTTGTATCAAACCGCTTTGGATTATGAAGCTGATGACGTCTATGCTGGTTTTTCAGCATAGGGGAAATCAGCTTTTTTCAATCGGAGGTTTGTTCTATGTCCTTTTTCTTTACGCTGTTTCTGATCGTCTTCTTCGGTGTTCTTCTCAATCGTCTAAGTAAGCTCCTTCATCTTCCTCCTCTTGTCTTCTATCTGATTTTCGGTATCCTGCTCAGTGTTCTGGATACGTATTTGTCCAATGAGAGTTTCAAGATTCTTGATCCTGGATTGATGGATATCTCTTCCTACATCCGGAAGATAGCCTTGATCATCATTCTTCTTAAAGCCGGCTTATCGTTGGATCTGTCCGACCTTAAGAAGGTGGGTAGGCCTGCTATACTGATGTCTTTTGTTCCTGCCTGTATCGAGATGGTGGCTGTCGGTGTTTTTGCTCCGATGTTTCTTCCTCTTAGTTATACGGAGAGCTTCCTTCTCGGTTCTGTCTTGGGGGCTGTTTCCCCGGCTGTCGTGATTCCGATGATGTCCAAACTGATGGAGGAGAAATACGGGACCAAGAAAGGAATCCCGCAGCTGATCATAGCAGGTAGCAGTATCGACGATATCGTGATGATTGTCTTCTATCAGTCCTTCCTTACGATGGAGAAGGGTGGAAAGATTTCTTTCCTGACGTTTCTGAATATTCCTCTTTCGATTGTCAGCGGTGTTCTTGTCGGAATCCTGGTTGGCTTTGCTCTTTCCTTTGTCTTCAGAAAATCCAAAATGGATTCCATCTTGAAGCTTATCCTTCTTCTTGCTGTATCCTTCGGCCTTACCTTTGTTGAGGATCTTGTCTCTTCTTATTTTGGTTTCTCTTCTCTTCTAGCTATTATCACAGCTGCCTTGATTGTCCATAAGAAAGATAGTGAGATATCCCTTGATCTGAAGAACAAGCTCAACAAGATCTGGTATTTGGCCGAGATTTTCCTTTTTGTCCTTGTCGGAGCCAGCATCAAGATCGAGTATGCAGGTAAATATTTCCTTCCTGCCTTCCTGCTTCTTCTTGTTTCCTTGTCGTTTAGAAGTCTTGCGGTATCTACCTGTCTTATCAAGACAAGACTCAATGTCAGGGAGAGAGCCTATACAGTACTGAGTTATCTTCCCAAGGCTACGGTTCAGGCTGCTATCGGTGGTGGACTTCTTGATCTTGGCAATTCTCTTCTTCAAAGCGGAGCCAGCAATGCCGAGAGTGTTATTCAGGCCGGTACGATTGTTCTTTCTGTCTCGGTGGTTGCCATTCTTCTTACGGCACCACTGGCTTCTATTTTCATGAATCTTCTTTATCCTAAGATGCTTGAAAAGGAAGAATAACGAAAATCCCGTTTCCGTATTGGCTTGGAAACGGGATTTTCTTTTTAGGACTGAGGAGCAGGAACAGTGATCGTGATGGTTTCTTGTTCTCCTGTATCGACGTTGTTGATTTTGATGGTGTATGTATTATTGTTTCTGGTGACAGAGGATACGATGATTGTTCCTTGAGTCGTTGAATCAAGCGGAGTGATGGTGATGGAATATCCACTGATTTCATACTGGTTTTGCTTGTTCAAGGTCAAAATCGGAGTGAAATCGATTTGGATGTTTCCCAGTATTTCGGATTGCATGGAATAGCTGAATGCCGGGGTTGTTTGAGCTTCAACGGCTGATAATTCTGAACTATAGGCTTCAAAGAAGGTAGTTATGCCTTTTTCGTTTGTTGTATCAATATCATTTCCGTTGTTCTTATCTCTAAAGTTGAAATTGGTATTTGAAGTATCTTTCCAATCCTTGTCTTTTTGGGTTTTCTTGTATTCAGTAGTTGGATCACCTTCTGTAGTTGTTGTCCTTGTGACTTCAAGAATGTTTGTTACAATTGATGAGGAATAGTAATCGTAGAGACTGACTCTTTCTTTTGTGACTGTTTTTTTACTGATGGGGTTGATCGTTGAATCGATTGTTGCAGGTTTAGTACTGGTTGTTGTTCCGGATGTTGTAGATAATTGAACGGTAAAATCACTCTTCTTGAAACTGACCTGTATTAATGTATCAGAGTCTTTGTATACGGAGGAATTTATTGTTACAGAACCGGAACTGGTTGTAGTGTCTCTTTCGTATTTTATATCTCCATTGATTCCGTTTTTGAGTACGATGCAATAAGAGTTATAGCTTGCTGATGTTGTGGCAGCTGAGACAATGGATACTCCCATGAATGTTTTGGTGGTTTCGATGGTAGTTGTCATGGAATCTATGATGGTGGTTCTTGATACTTCGAGTTTGGCATTGGTTCCGATATCCAGATACATGAGGTAGGCACCGATTCCACCATCAACTGAACCTAATGCATATTCACCTGCTGGGACAGGGATTTCGAAATAGAATGCACAACTAGAATAACCGTAACTGAATTGGTTGCCCTGATTACCTAATTGTGTATCGATATCGAAGGCAAGAGTGCCAATGCAATTTTTAACTGTTTTTTTTATTTTATCATTTTCATCTTTTTTACATATCGTCCACGTAGGCTCCGTTTCTAGCACAAGTTCATGGTTTTCATTTTCGTTATAGCATTGCAATTTGAAACGTGGTTCACCTTCGTTTTTCTGCCATCCATCAGACGAATAGTAGGGTGTTCCTGGTCCTGCAATAGCCTTTTTGGCAAAATCCCCAAGTCCAGAATACACAGCTTTGATTTTCTTTAGAGCAGTTATTTTATTATCGGAATCTCTTTCAACCTTGTACAGTGAGAAAAAACAATTGTTATTGGGGAAATAGGTTCCGGCAAAGAAATTGATATAACCTTCTTCATCTAGTTTGAAGTCAATGCAATCATCTGGCACTTCATAATCAGAATAATCAATTCCATTTATAGTTGCTGAAGGTATTTTTACGTATGTATTATCTGATCTTTTCCCGATGGTACCATTCATGAAATGAATACCATATATATTTGAGTCTTTATTTAGAATGTCTGTTAGTTGTTGCTTGGAAGAATTGTATTTTACAAAGGAATCAAAATAATCGGCTGATTCAGTGGATTTTTTGAATTTTCCTTTAGTATCAATTGAGAGGATGGTGTTTAATTGGTTGCCAGAGTAGGATACTGAAAGATTACTGTTTTCATATTTTGAGATTCTGATATCCCCACTGAAATCATCGTAATAATCCGTTCCACCTACTACATATCCTGTATTGTTTGATTTAGGTATTCCTATATTTTCATCAGTGCCTTGAAGAGGAAAATAGGTGTCAGGAGTAGTGAAAGGACTGTCTACTGTAAAACTTGTTGGGATTTCTTGGTTTGGTCCACCATAATGGAATGGGAATGAAGCGTCTGGTGTTTTGGTAACTGTGAAATATGGCACATCAGCAATCGTTTTTGAAGTTTTGGTAATCCAAGAATTACTATTTGAATCGAAATACGGATAATAATAAGTAGATTTATTAACATATATTTTCGTTCCATTAGCATCTTCTGTATAAGTAAAACAACCTGTTTTGTTAGTGCCACTATTTCCAATGTCTATTTGCGAATCTGTAATCTTAATGTATCTGATTGCGTTTCCGGAACCTTCTGTATTTTCATTGATATAAATGTAGCCGTTATTCATGAAGATTGGGAAATTGGTCCAACCGTCTTGAATTTCATTAGTAAATGAATAATCGCTTTTTGTAGTTTTTTTCACAACATAAAACTGATTTTTGTTTTCATCTTTTATTGTGTATGTTGATCCGACTTTTTGCAAACCCCAGTTTTCAAAATTTGTGTCTAAAGCAAAATACCAATCAGGATAAGAAAGTGGAGAAAAAGCAGAAGCCAAGCTATTAAATTTCCATTTTCCATTATCATCGGCTGGTGTTTCAGTCGAAAAAATCAAAGATGCTACTTCATTGTTGGCGTCAAACCTTGTAGAGAAATAATATTCAGTTCCTCCATAGTAGAAGGAGATGAGGTAAGGCCCTTCCTTTGAATTTGATTGGGATAGATTTTCCATAATTATAGGAGTGGAAAGAGAAGAATCTTGAGTAACAGATGGTGTAATTCCTGAACTTGTGTTTACGACACTGAAATAATATTGTATGCTTGCTCCGTCTTCATAAAATCGCGTTGCTTTTTTTTTGTTGATGCCAGTACCATTGCTGTTTTTAATTGTGTTTCCGTCTATGATGGAACGTTTGGCATAACCTGTAAAGGATAGATAAGCTGAGTCATCTATAATTGAACCTGTAGTAGTTTTGGTTTTTGAGATTATGGAGTAAGAAGCGGTTTGCTTGCCTTCAGTATTTACTGCTTTGTCTTCATAAAATGAAAAAGAGTCATAAGTTGAGGGGTTGGTATTTGGATAGCGGAAATTGGGGTAATTGTAATTTAAGTTTGGATCAGAAGTGTTATTTTCCCAGGCAAAAAGACTGTTTTTTGCTGGGGTTGTTTTAATGGTTCCATTATTATCAATTTCTGTTGAAGCAGTATAGGTTATAGCACCTTGATCATTGCTCTTAACATTGTTATAAACTTGTGTAAGTAAACCATCATACATTTTTTGCATATCGACACTTCCACCCCATCCCTTTTGGCTTCCACCATGATCATTTGGTTTTGAGACAGTGTTGTATGAAATGGAGTTCTTCAGTTTTGTCACTGAGGAACTGATGGAGGATTTATATGCATCTTCGCAGTATCCGACGACGGAGTAGTCGGATACGTTTTTGAATTCCTTTGTGGTTTCGTTTTTGAAAGTTACTTGTTGTAATGGAGAGGTTGCCTGATCAGTGGTCGGAAAACTCATTGTCGGAGTGATGACTCCGACGGAGGAGATTTCGGCGTTTACGTATCCGGCAACGATACCAGCTAGAGCTTGGCTGTTTGTGGATGTGATGGTTGGGGATTCAAGATAGAAATTGTCGATTTTTGTATCTGGGTTTGTTTCTTTTGTAGGATCTCCGACTACACCAAACATACCGACGATATTGTCGGATGTATAAGAGGTGTTTGTGACGGAGTAGGGAGTGATACCAAAATCGTTATAGGAGTTACTGATTTTGAGATTGGAGATGGTATGGTATTTGCCATTATCATCTGTTTTGCTTGTGAACTGACCGATGAATGGGTGTTCTGAATTTCCGATTGGTGGCAATGCTTTGATGGTGGAATGTTTTTCATCGTCCATGTTGATGTCGGCTGCAAGTTCGAAGTAGGTGGTAGTACTATCGAATTTTCCTAGATACTGAAGCCAGGCAAGGTTATAGAGGTGTCTTGGATTTGTGATTCCATAGGGCTCGTCTTTTGTTCCTCTTCCATAGGCAAAATAGGCGGCGGCAGAGCCTCCGTTGATGGACGGACTGAGATTGACGCGGTTATCAAACCAGGTCAATGATGCGGTGATTGTCGCCAGGAATGCAGCTCCGAGGCTGATTCCTAGGATCATTTTTGTTTTTTTGCTTGTTTTCATAATTAGATAATATAGGAAAAGTCGATGGTCTCGAATTTGATTTCATCGTTTTCTTTGATGTTGTCCAGGACTTCGTTTCCGATATTGAGACTGTAGAGTCGTTCGATTGCATTTTCGTTGTATTCGAGGATGACTCCGATTTGTTTATAAATGGTTAGATCTGTTTCGGTAAGGGATATGGAGGAGGAATATTTGTATGTGCTGTTATCGACTAGGGACTGGTCTTTGTGACTTTGTATTTTTGTTTTATCTATGGTCTGCTTTTCGCTATCTTGGCTTAATATGTCTTGGGTTCCTTCTGTCGGTATCAGGAAGGTTGAGAAGTTTACGATGGCTGAGAGTGTATTACCATAGCTATTTAATTTGTTTTTAAGTTTTGTTGTACTTGCTTTTGTGCTTTCGTCTGTCGTGGTTTCTGTGGCAAACAAGGATGTTTCATCGTTTGTGGATGTGCTTACTTTCAGGCTTGCTCCCGGTAGTTCCGACGTTCTTGTCTGATCGATAGTGAAGAGGAAGAAGAGGGAACGGGTATCCTCGAGGATGGAGTATGTTCCGATGGAAATTTGTTTTTCTTCCGAAGGAACCATTTTTCCGTTATCGAACTTGTAGACTAGACTTGGAGTAAGGTTATAGATATATGGATTTTTGTTTTCGGTATCTTGGGTAGTGGTTGTCTGGTTGTATTTTTCGAAGATCTCCACTTGCTTTATCACCGGACTCATTTTTGCGGTCACAAAACCATTGCCGGAGGATCCGACCTGTCTGATGACATTGAACCATGCTGCTGTTGCCATGAATACTGCAAACAGAGAAAACAGGGTCATACTTGTCATTGCGATGATTTTGAGATTCAGGAGACGCTTTTTTTCCATATATCTATTATATAAATGGTTTTGGCAGCTGGCTGTCTATACTTAGACCCTATAGCTTTGCGTCATCAAATCGCTTTGATTTTGCTATTTTCAAGTTTGCTAAGTAGTTTCTGCAACTGCTTAGAACCAAATTTTACTATGTTTTTCGTTTTTGTACAATAGCAATTATCGTGATACCGGATGCATTTTTCTGATGATTCTTGACATCCGTACGTTTATAATTATGGATATGATGGTAGAGACATTTTTCAAGAACTATGATCTGACTCAGATGGATGTGGTATCCATCTTGAATGTCAAAGAGGGGTTATCTGTGGTTATCGACATGGATTTTTTGATGCATTTTGATGGCGGAAACCATGTCCGGACGGAATTCGATATGTTTTTTTTCCATGAATTCGTCTTTATAGGCGTACATTCTGAAAGGGATTATCCGAGTGATCCTCGGATTCTTTCTCAGGTTTATCGCGATGGAGTTCTCTATCTTAAGGTAGATGGGGATGACGTTTTGATTCCGGAGTGCGATATCTTGATCCACAAGAACGTAAGACCTTATATTGATCATAGTATTCAGTAGTTTTTTGTTTTTTGTTGGCTTAGTGATAACGCTCACATTTCCGTTTTGCGTTTTAATTGCAATTCTTATATACTTAGCTTGCAATATTTGCCCATTGACACAAAACTATATATAATTTTCTAGCCAAAAAAAGATTCATTAGGGGGTAGTAAAATGAGTCAAGCAAAGAAAAAGGTCAAAAAGCCTATAGCTTTATGGACACTTACTGGCATCAGCGCAGCTCTGGTTGCGGCATTCAGCGTCGGATATGTCGTAACCCTGCAGTTCGTGGATGTCATCAACAAGGCACTCAACGTAGAAGGGTCGAAGAACATCGAAGTCGGTGATGCTTCCAAGGAAGACACCAAGTATTTCAAAAGCGAGTACAAAAACGACGATGAGCTTTTGAAAAGCGACGCCGATGTGGCAGAGAGACTGACGGAGGAAGGAAGCGTTCTTCTCAAGAACGGCAATTCCGCTCTTCCGCTTTCCAAGACCAGCAAGGTCACGCTTCTTGGTCATTCCTGTGACAATTTCATCGTCTGCGGAACCGGCAGTGCCAAGATCAATGCCGACGATGCACCGACTCTGAAGGAGGCTCTGGAGAGCCGCGGAGTCAGCGTCAATCCGAGTGCCTGGAATTTCTACGAGACCAACAAGGACAAGTACAAGAGCAATCCGGACAAGGATTCCAATTCCATCCGTAACTCGGATTCCGGTCTTACGACCTATCTTGTCAACGAAATCCCTTATAGCAAGCTTCAGTCCGACGGCGTCACTTCCTCTTTTTCCCAGTACAATGATGCTGCCATCGTCGTCATCTCCAGAATCGGCGGCGAAATGTACGATATTCCGAACAATGTCGAGCATCAGGGCGACGGAAACGAGACCGTGAACGGAAGCGGAAACTCCCTTGAACTCACCAAGAACGAAATCGAACTCATCGATCAGGCCAAGAGCCAGTTCGGTAAGGTCATCGTCCTCCTCAATTCCGCCAATCCTTTGGAATGCGATTTTCTGACTTCCGGATCTTCCAAGGTCGATGCCTGCCTTTGGGTTGGCTATACCGGTAAGATGGGTCTTAACGGCGTTGCCGATCTTCTTGTGGGCAATACGTCTCCGTCCGGAAGGCTTGTCGATACCTATTGCAACGACAATACCACGAGTCCGAGCATGGTCAACATGTATTCCGCAGAGTGGACCAATTCCTCCAAGTGGGGTAAGGACATGGTGGCTAACGGCCTTGACGGAAACAAGTACTACAATGCCTATCAGGAAGGTATCTATGTCGGATACCGCTACTATGAGACCAGATACGAGGACTTTGTCTACAACCGTCAGGGTGTCGGAAACTACGACTATTCCAGCATCGTAGCCTATCCTTTCGGCTATGGTCTTTCCTATTCCACGTTCGAATACAGCACTCCTTCCTTTGTCGAGAACACGAAAGACGATACCATCGACGTCACCCTTACGGTGAAAAACACAGGAAGCCATAAGGCCAAGGATGTCGTCGAGGTCTATTTCCAGAGTCCGTATACCGATTATGATATCGCCAATGGTATCGAGAAGGCTTCTGTCGAACTCTGCGGATTTACCAAGACCAAGGAACTTGCTCCGAACGAGTCTCAGGAAGTCACGATTCATGTCGACCGTGAAGAACTTGCCACCTATGATTCCAAGAATGCCAAGAGCTATATCCTGGAAAGCGGCAATTATTACCTGACTGTCGGAAACAATGCCCATGACGCTCTGAACAACATTTTGAGCAAGAAGGGCAGCGTAAGAGAGGACAGAGTCTATTCTCTTTCCACAGACAAGAAAGGCGGAGATTCCACCAAGGTCTATAAGCTTACCGTGAATGATTCCGACAAGGATGCCTATTCTACCGGTGCAGACGGTGAAAAGATCACCAATCATTTCCAAGAGGCTTCCTTAAGCTATTACGGCGAAGAGGATATGAAGTATCTTTCCAGAAACGACTGGGAAGGAACCTGGCCGACTGTCATCAAGCTCGAACTCAACCAGAAGATGCATGACGAGATGACCGGTATCAAGCAGTATGTTCCGGTTGAATCCAGCCGTGCTCTTCCCACAATGGGTGCCACCAACAACAAGAAGCTCATCGACCTGATGGGCAAGGACTACGATGATCCGGAGTGGGAACCGCTTCTTGATCAGCTTACCTACAAGGAAATGTGCGAGCTTATCGGACTTGGATATCATGGAACCAAGCTTGTGACCAGTGTCAGCAAGCCGGTCACCAAGGACGAGAACGGTCCTCAGGGATTCTCCGGAAACCTTACCGATATTTTGGGAACCTCAAAGACGATGATGGCCTATACTGATGAGAACATCATGGGTGCCACCTGGAATACCCAATTCATGGAAGAGGTCGGAAAACACATCGGAGAGGACGGACTTGCCCTTGGCTATTCCGGCCTTTATGGTCCGGCCATGAATACGCACCGTACTCCGTATGGCGGACGTAACTTCGAATACTATTCCGAGGATGGTTTCCTTGCCGGCATGATCGCTGCCAGCGAAGTCAAAGGCATCCAGAGCAAGGGGGTCTATGTCTTCATCAAGCATTTTGCCCTCAATGACCAGGAGACCAATACCCGTACCATCTCTGTCTTTGCCAACGAACAGTCGATCCGTGAAATCTATCTGAAGCCTTTCGAACTTGCCGTAAGAAAAGGCGGAGCCCACAACGTCATGACGGCCTTCAGCCGTGTCGGTGTGGTCTGGTCCAGTGCCCACAGAGGTCTGATGACCGATGTTTTGAGAGGCGAGTGGGGAATGGATGGTTTTGCCATCACCGACTACACCACGACCGGTGCTGCCACCACTGCCCACAGCAGAACCACCTATGATCCTTATCTTGCCGTCAATGCCGGAACCGATACGTTCGATTCTTCCGGTTCCGAATCCCAGTATGTCTATCTGTACCGTCTCAACTATGAGAAGGATCCGGAGATGGTCTGGAACATGAGAGAAGCCTGTCATCGTATCCTTTATGTCGTCGGAAATTCCGCTGCCATGAACGGCATGAGCAAAGGCACCATCGTCATTCCGATCATGGGATGGTGGCAGATGGCTTTGATCGATGGCATCATCTATTCTTCCGTCCTGTTTGTCATCTTCTTAGCTTTGGCTATCGTTAGTCAGCGCAAGTACAAGAACAACCTACTTACTTTGGTGGGTTCCGTCGAAACCAAGGAGGACAAGAAAAATGAGAAGTAGAAAGAATAGACTTACCAAAGCCGGACTTCTATTTGTCATGGCAGGAATGCTTTCTTCCTGCGACTATTCCGATTTCTCCCTGTTCGGATTCTTCTATCACCGCTATATCGATAACCTCGAAAACAGCTACAAGAAGCCGGGGACCAATACCGGCAATTCCAATAGCGGAAACAATTCCAATGCCGGTTCCTCTTCTACGGAACCTGTCGTCAAGGATTTCGCTCCGCAGGCCTATTCCATGAGCAGGGAAGAGACTATCGACAAAGGAAAGCTCGAGATCTATCAGCAGTTCACTCTCGTAAGCGAGGAGCGTTATGCCCTCACCTATTACTCGAGACTTGTTACCGGTGACACAGCCAAAACCTATGAGTATTATTCCGGTGTCGGTACCTATGAGAGAAGCGGAAACACCGTCACCATCAACTATGAAGCCAATGTCTTTGCCGATGAGAAGGAGAAGACTTCCTTCTCTGTCGGAACGACGGAGGAAATCCGCAAGAAGAACGTCGAATCTGCCTTTAAGTCTACGCTCAATACCATCGCCCTGAACAAGGACGGAAGTTTTGCTTTCGGTACCCAGAGCGATGATTCTACACTCTTTACGGGATTGTCTACAGCTAATACCTATTATGCCGAACTTGACAATCCGCGTCCTAGTTACAATGTTATCACCTTGATCGACGATACCAATTACTTCCTCTCCTCCTTCAGCAAGGACAGCAAGGATCCGGAGACTCCGGTCTCTGCCTTGATCGGTCTTGGCACCTACAAGACCTATGACATCAAGGATGAATCCATCCATGGCCAGTATGAGACGGTCCGTTTCGATAAGGGACATGGTTACATGTTCGCCATGAACGGAACCAGCCCGATGAAGTTCGACCTGAACGAAGCCGACGGTATTTCCACCTGGTATACCCAGACCTTCAACGGAACCCGTTCGATGCGTGTCACCAAGGAAGGCTATTATTATTCCGTAGAAAGCGGACTGGAGAAATACGATGTCACCATCGGTAAGCATTCCTATGAGGTCTTGAAGACCGATGTCGATAGTGATCCGGAGACTCCGGTCGAGAAGCAGAAGTTCTTCAGCCTCAAGGGCCTTAAGAACGAGGCCTTCACTCTGGATATCTACAAGGACGGGACCTATAAGTTCTGCTTCACCACCTACAATGCCGAAGAGGAAGGTAGTTGGAAATACGATGAGGCAACCAACAGTCTTATCCTTACTGCCAAGAAGGACGACAAGGAGAAGATCAATACCTTTGTCAAGGATGCTGAATCCGGAAACTACAAGGTCAACTACGTCTCTTTGAAGAGCGAACAGATGAGTCAGGAATTTGTCATCGACAGTCAGTCCTGGTCTGATGCCTTCGGAAGCAAGTCCTTGGGTAAGTTCCTGGGTAGCGTCAATTCCAACATCGCTCTGGAGATCTTCGACAACGGAAACTATGTCTTCAGCTATATCGATGCTTCCAAGAACATCAACTTCAGCGAGAAGGGTGCCTGGAGCTATGACGCCAAGAAGGATGAGGTAGTTCTGACTCTGGATGACAAGACCAACACCATTTCCAAGAAGGAAGACGGAAGCTATGTCTGCGACTATGTCGCCAAGGCCAATGCCGGACTGACCCAGACTTTCGTTCTGACCGGAGAACAGTTCAAGAAGACCTTCCCGGTTGTTCTGGATACCTTGAAGGGAGAGAAGAGCGACAAGTTCACCTTTGCCATCTTCTCCAATTCCACTTTTGCCTTCGCCTATGAGATCCAAAATGGTGATAACATCTTTACCGGAAAGGAAGAGGGAAGCTATGTCTATGATGAAACCAAGGACTCTGTGACCTTCACGACCCACAACAAGGAAAACGTCATGGCCTTGTCTTCCGACGGACTTAGCTACAAGCTCGAGTATGTTTCCTATAAGAATGCCGCACTTTCTCAGACCTTCACCATGGACAGAATCAGCTTTGGCAAAGTCTTCAAGAAGGATATCCTGACTCTCTCCGGACAGAAGTCCCAGGATACCAAGATGCACTTCTATTCCGACAATACCTATACGTTTGCCTTCTCCGCCAACGGATTCCAGGTCAATGAATCCGGAACCTACGTTTATGACAAGGAAAACGACCGCCTTGCCCTTACCTGCCAGGATAAGGTCAACTATACCACCCTCAACGAAGACGGAAGCTATACGCTTGAATACATCTCCAAGAGGAGTGCCCAGATGAACCAGACCTTCATCCTCACTCTTTCCGATATGAAGTCCTCCTTTGCCGTTGAGGCACTGAAGATGAACGGAGCCAGCGGAAAACCGATCGACATCTATGTCTATTCCAACCACTCCTATCTCTTCAGCTTTGCGGCCAACGGGTTTACCGTTACCGAGGAAGGAAGCTGGGATTATGATTCTACAAATGACCGGGTCCTTTTCCGTCACAACAAGACGGTGAACTATCTGAAGAAGAACGGCGGAAACTACACCATGGATTATGTCTCCGACAGAAGTTCGAGTCTTACCCAGTCCTATTCCATCACGGAAGCTGAGTTCAGGAAGGCATTCCCGACTCAGCTGGTCGAGCTTTCCGGAAAGAAGAACGCATCCATCAAGTTCTACTTCTATTCCAACGGTACCTATTGCTTCTACTGGAACAATCCGCAGAGACTTATCCAGGAATACGGTGTCTATCAGTATGATGCATCCACTTCTACCTTGAACCTCTTCTGCAAGAATACGAAGAACACTCTCGTCAAAAACGAAGATGGTAGCTATACGCTTACCTATCAGACAAACCTCAATGCCGGACTCAATCAGGAATTCAGTCTGACCAAAGAGGAATTCGAGTCGATCATCGCTTAAAAGCAAACAAAAAAGCATTTCCAATCCTGATTCGGATGCGGAAATGCTTTTTTGTTTGCAATTTGTTTTCAGGAAAGAAGGAACTTGATGTCGTCATCGGATAGAGAGGAGACTCCTCCGTTTCCTTCCACGATTTCGTCGTAGAGGTCTTTCTTCTGCTTCTGAAGGCTGAGTACCTTTTCTTCGACGGTATCGCGCATGATAAGACGCAAGACGGTGACCGGCCTTGTCTGACCGATTCTGTGGGCTCTGTCGGTTGCCTGGTTTTCGGCCTGCGGATTCCACCAGGGATCGAGGTGGATTACGGTATCAGCACCGATGAGGTTGAGTCCGACGCCTCCGGCTTTGAGGGAGACTAGCATCACCTTGATGTCGTCCTTGGTGTTGAAGTCCTCGCAGAGAGAGAGTCTATCCTTGGCCGAAGTGTCTCCGGTGATGACTCCCGATTGGATGCTCTCTTCGTCAAGAAGGCTTTTCAGGTCGAGGAGTGCGCTCTTGAAGGAGGAGAAGATGATGGCTTTGTGCCCGTTTTCGATGTTCTCCCTGACTAGGTCTACGGTGTATTCGAGCTTGGTGCTGGTCGGAAAGTCCTCCAAAAAGGAACCTGGGTCGACGCAGAGCTGACGGAGTCTGGTAAGACTTGCTAGAATCGAGATCTTGTTCTCTCCGCTCAGTGCCCTTGCCTTGTCCAGATAAGCAAGATAGAGCATTCTTTCGCTTTCGCTCATGCTGATCAGCACGTTGTCTTCGCTCTTGCTTGGCAGATCTTTGAGGACGTCGTCCTTTCTTCTTCTTAAGAGGAATGGCCTTAACAGGGTGGCAAGTCTGGTTGCGCTGTCTTTTGTGTCGAGGAAGGACTGGAAGTCCTTTTCGTCTCCGAGGTATCCCGGCATCAGGAAGTCGAAGATGGACCAGAGGTCGAATGGGGAGTTCTCAAGCGGGGTTCCGGTCAAAGCAAGGCGGTTTGTGGACTTGAGTCCTAAAAGGGACTGATGTCGTTTGGAGAAGGAATTCTTGATGGACTGGGCTTCGTCAAGGACGATGGTGGCAAAGTGGATGTTCTTGAAGAGATCTTCGTCCCTCTTGAAGGTATCGTAGGAGATGCAGTAGAGGACTTTTCTGTTCTTCTCGATAGCGGAGATGATCTTCTCTCTTTCTTCCTTGTTGCTGTCGATGACTTTGGAGGGAAGAGAGGAGAATTTGCGGATTTCCTTTTCCCAGTTGTATAAGACGGCTTTCGGTGTGATGATAAGAACCGGTTTTTCTTCCTTCAGAGCCTGGATGTAGCCGATGGTCTGAAGCGTCTTTCCTAGTCCCATCTCATCGGCAAGGATTCCTCCGAATCCGTAATCGTGAAGGCTGAGAAGATAACGGATTCCGTCTTTCTGGTAGGGTCTGAGTGTCTTTTCCATCTCTTCGGGAAGCTTGACTTTCCTGTCCCTGTATTCCTTGATGGAACTCAGGATCTTTTTACAGGAGTCGTCTTCGTCAAGGGCTAGTTTCGTGTTGTCCAGGGAGAAGAGCTTATAGAGCGGAACTTTGTCGTTGGTGAGTCTGTTCTCGCTGAAGAGCTGGCTTGCTTCTTTGATTTCCTCTCCGCGCAGGAAGACGAATCCGTTCTTGAGAAGGAAGTATTTCTTCTTCTGCTGGTAGGCAGAAAGGATTTCAAGGAGTTCTTCCTTGGAATAGTCCTTGCTGTCCAAGGTCATGGAGAGATAGTCGCCTTTCTTGGTCATGGAGATGTGGAAGCTGGTAGGTTCTTTCAGGTTCGCTGGTTTGAGTCTTTCATCGAGGTAAAGGGAGGAGATGTTGGATAGCGGTGTCATATCCTGGGAGAGGAAACGGACGATGTCGTTTTCGTTCTTGATGGCTCCGTTTTCTTTTCCGCCCATGGAAGCGATAAGGGAGAGATAGGCGGATTTCATGCTCTGTCCGACCAGGGAGCTGATTTCCTTGGTTTCGTTTCCGTTTTCAAGATAGGTTGTCTTGAAGAGGAGGCCTTTTTCTTCGTCGATGGAAAGATAGAGAGCGATTTCGAAGGGCTTCTTCTCTTCCTTGCTTGCCTTCTTCTTTCTAAGCGAGGTGGAGAGCTTGGGAAGAAGGTCTTTGTTGAAGATGTCCTGGATGTAGGAGAAACTATCGCTTTTTTCCTCAAGGAAATAGAGATAGGTCTGTTTCATCCTGCTGTCGCTGAAAGGATAGGAAGAGACTTCGTTCTTCTTGAAGTCGAGAGTATAGACGCACTCTTTTCCAATCAGGGTGATAAGTTCGTTGGCCTTGTTTTCATAGGCCGGCTGGAAGAGAGGATATCCGTCTTCGTTCAAGGTGAAGGAGACGGCGTCTTTTTCCTTGATCTTCGTCTTGACGTCGTTGAAATAGAAGGTTTCGTCCTGCATGACGTCTAACACGTTGCTGAAGACTTCGTAGGGAATCGTATGGGTGGAGACTTTTGCCATCTTGGCAAAATGGGTGCTGTTGGAGATACTGGGAAGAATCCGGTCGTAGGGAGAGAAGAAGCTCATCGGTTCCAGGGTGATCTTCATCTTGGTGGAGATGGGATATTCGCTTCTTTCCTTGAACCCCACCAGGAACTTTCTCAGATCCTTGACTTCGACGTTCTTCTGCTTGGCAATCAGGGTGATACTGAAACGTATCCTTGTTTTGTCCTCGTAGTTGAAGTGGAGACAGGCTCGGACTTTGTCGCTTTGGCTTTCCGTTATGGTATCATCGTCTTTGATTCTGTCCAGCTTCTTCAGGAAGTCGAGGAATTCCTTTCTCTTCTCCATCTTCGTTTCGGCTTCTTCCGGAGTGAGTCCTTTGACCAGCTCTTCCATGGAGGTGACTTCCGAAAAAAGGCTCTTTCTTTTCTCTTCGCCAAGGGACTGTTCAAGTTCATAGATATACTGGATGAAAGGGAAGGCTATGTCCTTTTCTTCGAATTTTATCGTAGAGTTTTCGTCGACGGTGAAGGCAAGATAAGGTTCGGCAAGATTCAGATAGCAATCTGCTAGATCTTTGCAGATTGCCACATAGATGATACATTTCGGGTTGAGCTCATAGAAGTAATAGAGATTGTATTTTCCTTTTTTTAGATAATCGAGAGTATAAGCTCCGCATCTCTCGTTGTATGTCCTGATGGTTTTGGATAGAAAATCATCGATTTTCGTAAGGAACATTCTAGTTTCCTCCTTTGTAGAGATGCATGGTCTTGAATTTCTTTCCGGACGTTTCGTAGGCAATAGCCCTTGCTATGGAGAAGGTCCCGTTATTGACGACTCTTCTGGAGTCTTCGTTGGTGAGATAGGTATAGGATGTTTTGTCGTTATATTGGATCAATCCTACCATCGTCTTGTAGCAGTCGACGAATTCGGGATTGTAATGGTTTATTTCCTCGCGGACTTCTTTCCTTGCGTCCTTTACCTCGAAGTCGTCCGGCTGATGGGAATGCTTCGGATCATAGCCGTAGGCTTCGAGATGTTCGACATGATAGTAATAGAAACGGCTGAAAGAGGGATTGTTTTTCATGACATCGTTAATCTGGTCACCCTCGAAGAAATAGGCAAGAGGCATGTCATGGCCATGGTATCTGTTGCTTTTGACTTCTTCAAGCAGCTCGTCTTTGGTGATCAGTGCGCGTAGGGAGAAATATTCCTTCGGACTGGCAGCACTCAGGATGAGTCTTTGGGCGATTTCCTTTTTCTTGTCCTGATATCCGTGGGAGCAGAGATAACGGAGGATTTCCAACTGGCTGTATTCGTCGTTGTCTGTGTTCAAAGCGGAAGCATCTTCCCGCATGATGGACTCATATAGTCCGTCCGGTTTGTTCTTTTCGATATAGTAGGAAATCAGTTCGTCTGTTTTCAGACCTGCTCCGCCGTATTGGGACATGAGAAAATCCGCACAATTGTCATGGACGGAAAAGACAGGATATCTGATCAGAAGGGGAAGAAGGTCTGTTCTTTTCATTCCGATTCCGTCTTTCAGTGCCTGGATGACGCTGGCTTCCGTGGAACTGTCCAAATGGAAATCGCTTTTCATGGCCAAGGCACAATAGAAAGCGGATTTCATTTCCCACTTCAGTCCGGCTATGTTCTTTCGGATCTCCTTCAGGAAGGTATATTCGCTGGTTGTCCTCATGTTGGTGAAGATATCCATGTGCTCCGTCAGTTCCTTTGCTATTTGGTTGGTGGGAAGGGAGGTGATATCGTAGAGAATCGATGCGGCAAGATAGCTCTTGTAGGATTTGGAGGTGGCGGAGTTGTAGTTCTCCGTTTCGATTTGGATGTTCTTCTTTATGGCATCTGTTTTCTGCATCCGATAATAGGACATGGAACTCAGAGATTCCGGGCATCCTTTCGGTATCAGTTTCCGGATGGCTTCCGATGTCTTGAGTTCATCCGGAGCTCCTTTCCCGTCTTTTTCCAGAAGGACATAGGAACCGGAATAGTATTCCGGAAGGCAGAAAAGAACCTGGTACTGCATTCCGTTATCTTTGATCAGATATTCGAAGCACATTTCATTGTATCTGAGTAATGTTTTTGTCATCTGTTTTCCCTCACATGTCTTTTATTATAGCATAGGCGTTTTCTAGGACTCTCATTGATTCGTCTTTTTCTTCCTCGTTTGAGTGAAGAAAGTGGCTCGAAAACCGGGTAATGAAGATGGTTCTTTCGGAGTTTTCAATAGACCAGAAGAAATCACTTCCGTTTATTCGGCCATCAGAAAGCTACTGTGTTAGGGATTCGTTGCCTTCGAAACAGCGATTCATGAAAAATTTCAGTTTCCAGTTCTTCGGATTGTCAAAAACTCATAAACCCACATTCCGGTCTAATGTTGTTTGTAGAATTGATTTTCGTATTTTCCTTCCTGTTGTCTGGGAAGCTTTCCTTTCTTGTGATTGTCATATGGTTTTTCTTGAAATGCTTGAAGAATGTGAGACAATTCTAGGGTAGGAGGAAAAAACATGAAAGTACTGATGCTTAATGGTTCCCTGCATGAAAAGGGAAACACATATACTGCTCTAAAGGAAATACAGGAGGAGTTTCTGGAACTTGGAATCGAGTCCGAGATATTCCAGATCGGAATCAATCCGATCCGTGACTGTACGGGTTGTAGAGGATGCAAGAAATCGGGATACTGCGTCTTTGACGATGATGCCACCAACAGGTTCATCGAAAAGGCAAAGCAGGCAGACGGTTTTGTTTTTGCCTCACCGACCTATTATGCCCATCCTTCCGGGAGAATCCTCTCCCTTCTTGACCGGGTGTTCTATTCCAATGCGAAGATGTTCGCCTTCAAGCCGTGTGCTTCTGTTGCCGTAGCCAGAAGAGGAGGGACTTCCACAACGTTCGATGTTCTGAACAAGTATGCGACGATCTCCAACATGATTCTTATCGGATCTTCGTACTGGAACAATGTCTTCGGTGCTCTTCCGGGAGAGGCAAGTCAGGATGAGGAAGGTCTTCAGACCATGAGAAATATTGCCAGGAACATGAGCTATGTCTTAAGGCTCATCGAAAACGGAAAGAAGAACGGAATCCTTCCTGAACCTGTCGAACATGATAGACATACGAATTTCATACGGACGGAAAAGAAATTGCAGATAAACGTTTCGCAGTTTCGGAAAATAGACTTTCTTTTGAAAAAATGCCATAATATGCCTACGAATTCTATTGTTTGAAAAAAATCTTAGAGGAGAAAAACATGAAAAGAAACATCCGAATATCGATCCTTGGTCTTGCCATGGTTCTATCTTCCTGTGGAAAGTCCAATACAAGTCCATCGGTCGAACCATCGAAGAACAGCAATGCTTCGATTTCCAGTCTTCCGTCCACGTCCGGAAAGGAAAGCCCGAATAAGAGCTCTGCTATCTCACCAAGCACTTCCGATACCACTTCGCCATCTCTGCCGAGTGCGGATACGACACCGTCGGACATCTACGAATTGATCCAGTCTGCTTCGGAAAATACCAATTTCACGATTCTTGATTCTTATCAGGATTCAACGGGTGCCGATGTCGAGTATTCGACATTCTATACCAAGGATTATATCTATTATCAGTATTCCGATGCGGGATATGTCTCTTTGGAAAGCTATGACGGAAACGGAACACAGCTGTACAATTTCAGCAAGAGGCAGGCAGTCGAACTCGAGGATGCTGTTTTCTACACGGATCCTGATACCAAGGAAGCTACTCCGATCAAGAAGACGGAAACCCTCAATCCTCTGATCGACGGCATCAAGAATGTCACGGCCGCGTCTTTTGAGACCAATGGCAGGTATTATTACTGCAAGGACAGCGTTCTGATCGAGGCTTTTGCCTATTTCCTCGGTGCCTCCGACTTTGTCGGAAGCATGGCTGCTGTTACCTTCTCTTTGAGTACCTCCCTGGATTCTCTGGAATTCGGCTTTGCTCCAAACTTCAAGGGAAGTGATTCTGATACGTCTCTGATTGATTCTCTTCATGGCGAACTGTTCGATGTCGGAAATACTTCCGTTCCAGAGCTGGACAGCTATCACTCTTCCTATATCCTTCCTACGACAAAACTGAGTGATGATCTGCTTCTTAGTTTGGCTGATGAGATGTCCTATTCCACGAAGGTCGTCTACAGCTATCAGGGAAACAAGGAAGATGTCATAGAGCAGGAAGATGATATCATCCTGACGAATAGCGTAAGACAAATCACCCGTCATGTAAGCAAGATTGTTTCTCCTACTTATTCCTATCTGACAAAGGATTCTACGAATCAGAATGCTATCGACAACTATATTTCCTATGATAACAAAATCATAAAAGAGGATACGGGAGAGAAATTCGATTCTCTGGTCAAGAAACCAAGAAGCCTCTTCGAAAAAGATGCTTTCCGTCTCATGGATGACGGAAAGACCTATCATTATTTTGGGTATAAAGGAAGAAGTCTTATTGAAGACCTTACCGGATTCGATACGGGAAACCTCAAGTCCATCGATGTGGTCGTCGAAGAAGGAAAGATAAAGTCTCTTCACGCTATCACTCCTCTGAGAAAGGATACCTATTCCCAGACGATGTATTATGATGTGACAGTGGAATTCCAAAAGACTTCTACCATCAAACCTCTTGTTTGCTATCCGGAAAGCGATAGCGACACAAATCCTGTCCGCTACAACCTCAGCAAGGCAATCAGCAACTTCGGCTTTGATTTCGGCTCCATTTTCTATTCTTTCACGGCTACGATGAGTACGAAGAACACAAATAACTATAAGACGACACTTAAGGCTTTCAAGCAGAAGGAATCCGATTATGAGATGGATACCCTTCTTTTCGATAAGGAATCCGTGGATACGTCCACTGGTTCTATGGGTGACAAGATCCATGTCCAGACCGGATATTACAAGAAAGACAACTCTACTATTATTCCCTTCAAGGTCGTTGACGGAAAGGCCGTATCTTCTGGTCCGAACATCAAAGGCAATCTTGGAACGATTCTCGGATTTGATATTTCCGCCGATATCTTCGATGTCAAGGATACAAACGATTCAAAGTCCTATGACCATACGTATCAGGCAAGGACAGAGGCAAAGAATCTTTCCGGACATTTCCTTGGCTATGATAATCAGGACAGCATGATTCCCTCTTCTCTTACTATTCATACCGGTTCTTCTCAGTCTGCGTATGGTACGCTTGCCGTCATCGATTCCATCGAATACGAGTTCAACGGAGAGGACATCTATAAGGGAAAGGATGTTGTCTCTTTCACGGACTATGATAAGACCAAGGCACCGACCGACATCGATTTTTCCACGCTCAAGGATTGGGTGGAACCGAAGACCTGGAAAGAAGGAGTTTCCTCGGAAATCTCGGAAAAGATCGATTCATCCTTGGGAGATGGAATGTCTTCCAAGATTCCGTTCCTTTATGACAAGGAGATGGAGGACAATTGGGAAATCGACTGCTATGACAACACGACCGATATGTCGGGTAAGGCAATCAGCTGGATCAATCTCTTCAACATGACCTATGCCGTTTCCGACAACAATGCCAGGAGTGATTATCTTACCAAGTATGCGACGCTTCTCAAGGATAACGGCTTTGTGGAAAAGCAGTATCCTCTGGCTAATCTCGGCCAGGGAACACAGCTTTACAGCGAGACTCTTGATCTGTACTGCAGAATCGCGGACAGCGTTTCTTCCGGAATTCGTTTCCTGAAATACATCGACTGAAAAAAGCTTCCTGCTCTCTTGGGCGGGAAGCTTTTGCTTTGGAATCGAATTATCTTTGTTTTTTCGTTTCCTTCCGGTAGAGGACAAAAGAGAGAAGGAAATCAAGAGCAAGGTACAATAGTGTAAGCGGGATTCCGAAAAGGAAGAAGGTCATTCCTTTCGATTGGATCAGAGCCAGAAGTCCGGAGAGAAGGAAGGAGACCGATAGGGAGAGAAGAAGCGGAAGATAGGAGAGAAGGAAAAGCGATTTCCGGCTCATACCGGATGAATATAGAAGAAGGAAATCGTGCCGATGCTTCTTCAGGATGTAATCGTAGTAGATAAGTTCGATAAAGAGGGAAATAAGAAGGAAGAAATAGAGCATGAGGGAGTAGGAATACACGCTGTTGCTGTATGTGCTTGTGTTCTGATAGACTGTTTTGAATATGGATTCCACTTTTTTGTTTTTGTATGGGGCATTGACGTGCAGACTGTTTTTATACAGGTACCATGCCAAGGAAGATTGGTTTCTGTCTGTCAGATAGGCTATTCTTGTGTGTTTCTGGTATTCCCGTAATATCTTTCTGATGGTCGTGTCCGCCAAAACGATGGTTCCGTCCTCCTTGGGACCGAGATAGACGCAGTCCACGCCACCAGGAAAGAACTCGTTGTAGTTCAGTTGGAAGCTTGCGTTTTTCGAATGAGATGGTAAAAAGTAGAAATCCGAGATCTTTTCTGAGGAATAATATCTCTCGTCAAGGACATAGAAGGTGTTTTCCTGGAAATCATAATCCTTATACTCGGGATTCTGTCTCACAAAGCGGGTAGAGGAGATGAGCAAAACGGGAAAGCTGATCTCGGACATCATTTCCTCTATGCTCTTTTTGTCCGTGGCATAATAGAAATAGTATTCTAACAAAGCGATATTCGTTGGGTCGTTTTCCGTTTTCCTTTTGAAGAAAAGACCATCGGGAAAGCTGTCGTCTTTGATGATTGGATATGTTTCGTTGTTTGAAACGACAAGTCTGCCGTCTACGATCAGTTTCCCGTTTTGCGAATCTTTTGACTTTTCCAGATATTCCTCGTAGGTCTTGTTTGTGCAATAGGCAGTGTCGCTTTTCTCTGCCTTATCGGAATACACAAGAGGAACGTTGTAATCGGCGCAAACAAAACTCTGATCTGCATAGGATTCCATAAGCCTATCGTTGTCGAAAAAATTTGTCGAGTCCACAGTGATATATTCGGAATTCCGGATTCCGTCCAACAGATAGAAAAAACAATCGTTTCTTAAGGCATACAGCGAAATATAGACCAATGTGAAAAGCAAAGTAAAGCAGATGGTGTTCAGAAAGGTCTTGGATTTCAGATTCCAAAGGAAACGGGAAAAGATGGATCCTTTGTTTATTGAGAAGGAATGCCCGCTTTCCTGTTCCGGCTTTTCTTCTTCTTCGGATTTTCTGATACAGGTCAAAGTATGATTCTCAAGAAGAAATACGGAACTTGCCAAGTCAATCAGAGAGACATCATGGGATACGAGGATGACCAGACAATGATTGGATAGTTCCTTTATTTTGCCGATGACCGTTTTCCTATTTTCCGTATCCAGGGAAGAAAGGACCTCATCGAGAAGGAAAATCTTCTTGTTCTGGTTCAGGGCTGAATCCAGAATGGCTTTTTGCTGCTGGCCTTGGGAATATTGGTGGATGGGTGTATTCGTTTTTGGTTTCTCTTTGGAATATAGGTTCTGGTTTCTTTCGATGGAAAGGAATGATACCATGTTCTGTTTCTGAAGGACATAGACGATATTGTCCTTACGGAATCGGGTTCTCGTTTTCTCTTTGGATTGTTTTAGATTCTTTCCATCATAAAGGATGTCTCCTTCGTAGGAGGTATCGATTAGGGAAAGCATATTGAAAAGAGTGGTTTTTCCGCATCCATTTTCCCCTTTGATGATGATCAATCCTTTGGCGGGAAAGGAGATGTCATCGATATGGAAGAGAATCTTTCCGTCGAAGGATTTTGTGATGTTTCTAAGTGTGATCATTTATGGACGTAGGACGATGCTTTCTGTGGCATTGGATTCGAAAGTATCCAGTGCGGTATGTGATCATGATAGGTATCGAGCTTTAGATCTATGGTTATTTTATTCGGCTTTTTTGAGCTTTCAACGCCGAATGCACCATAGAACGTGAAATCAAATGGGTCATCTTCGTCCTTTCTATTTTTGCAGGTAATATAGTCATGTTTGATTTTGGATTCCACTTGCTTGAAATTACTGCTAGAAGCACTCATCAGTAAAATGGATAAGGGGATACAGGTTAATTTTTTAAAATAAAACCTTGGTTTGCACAGGTGACCTGATAAACCATCATTTTTCCGTCTTTTTG
>ERZ808240.134-NODE-134-length-99344-cov-5.576751_pt1 | contig 99344 bp, 105 predicted proteins | sample MGYA00521084_ERZ808240 | MGnify/ENA primary metagenome ERZ808240 (study PRJEB31516, sample SAMN03275571) | gut metagenome | biome: mammalia-associated habitat; material: feces | host: Papio cynocephalus | place: Kenya | collected 2012-08-06 ...
CTCTATCCAGGAACTTGGGATAATAGACATTCTTATCGACCGAATATGCATCGACAAACTTCAAACGCTCAAATCCTCTTTGCGAGATAACAACGGTTTGTTCGCCGAGTTTGCCGAGACGAAGCGCCTTGTTCAGACTTCTGAGAGGAAGCGTGTTGGATACGAAGGACTCAGCATACTGAAAGTAAGAATCGTCCGCGCGGTATCCGACAACAATGTCATAGCCGGAAAGGTCAACCGAGTAATGCTCAATGATATAATCCCGTGCGTCAACGGCAACCTCAGAATCGAGTTTGAAGGTACGGAACTGAAGAAGCAGGGCAATCCAGTTGAGAACTGTATGATTGCCGCTCAACAGGTTCAGTACTTTCAGTCCGTCTTCGTCAAAGTCGTAGACATTTACAAAGCCATCCGTGTTCTTTTTGCAGGCCCATTCCTTTGCCATCTCATCGACACGGGTGCAGTAAAAGCCTCTTCCGTAGTCGTTGTGTGGATTACCGATATTGATATCCGGAACTTCGATGATGTGATCTGTTCCGTGAAGTAATTGAATTGTGCTCATAAAACCAAGCCTCCCTATATCATTGTGATGACACAATTATATTATATCATTGCAATGATAGTTTTGTCAACGGGGTTTGGAAATATTCCGAAATAAAGTTTGAGACGGAGGATACGAAATGCATGCTTTTAGAAATATGAAACTACTGAACAGGATGGAACACATAAGTGAGATGAAACGATGACCTATGTATTATCCGACATCCACGGCAACCTTCAACGATTTGAGTCCATTATGGCTCAAATCAATCTCCAAGCGAATGATACACTGTATGTCCTCGGAGATGTGATAGATAGGTACGCCGGAGGAATCAAAATATTAAGACAAATCATGAAAATGCCCAATGCCAAAATGTTGATTGGCAACCATGAATATATGATGTTCAACGCCATCGGTCATTGCAAAGATACAGCCGAAGAAAAGGAAAACACGAACCGGCGAGAAAAAAGGCTTTGGTACAGGAACGGCGGTATGATTACGCATGAGCAGCTCAAACATTACCGCAAAGACATTCGAAGCGAGATTTTCGATTTCATCCGCCAACTGCCAACAAACCTTGAAGTCGAGGTCAACGAAGTCAAGTACAAGCTTGTCCATGCCTCTCCCGAGGAAAACTACATGAAATCCCCCTGGAACATTTATGACTACAAAAACAGCCGTGAATTTGCCATATGGGATAGATGGGATGAAACACAACCGATTCCCGAAGGATATGTACTGATCTTCGGTCACACACCTACCTGCTATTTTCACGATAAAATACCGTGGTGCATTTGGAAGGGTGATCATGCAATCGGCATAGACTGCGGCAGCGGCTATGAGTATGGACGGCTTTCGTGCCTCCGTTTGGATGACATGAAAGAATTCTATTCGGTTTGCTGACACAGATGGTATCAGTCAAAAGAAAAAGGAGTCACCAATGGGAACTTATTATGCAATTTATGCCGAGGTTCGTGTCGGCAATCAGTGGTACAATTTAAATCCGCTGTTTCAGCGCGCTGACGGAAATATCGATGTCTGCCCGGTCATTTCTGGACGAAATTGGCTTCGTGAAGCATATGAAGAACTGGAAGAAGTCAGTTACACTTGCGGTCGACCGGAGAATATGAGCAAAGAAGTTCGGTCGGCGTTTCCCCATGAAGACGATGAACCCTACGACCCGTACTTACATATCGACACCTACAAGGATTTTTACAGCCGTTCAATGTTCCTTGTGAACTACGGCAAATCCGTAAAAGGTCGAGTCAAGAAGGACAAGCCGACACGATATCGCGGGTATGCTTCCAAGGTCAGCATCGCAGCATTTGAAATCGACGAGTATGATACCATAGGTTATTGGCTCACGCCCGAGGAATATGAAAAACTACCCGATAAGGAGAAACAAGAGTATTCCTACTACGAGTGGGACGAATACGAGGACTGGTACAGGGTTTATAACTTGATCGTGGACAGAGTGGATACTATGCTCGGCTATTTCTGTCGATGGGCAGAATATGCTATTAAGGATGCAAATTTGGACGAAACATGCCCAACTGCTGACTATGTCCGGCTGATTGTATATCGATGTTAAGGAGAAATATAACAATGCACAAGAACAGGAAACCAACACACAATGATTCAATAGAGAGAACTATAACCCATATTCGAGACAAAGAAAAAAACATTTGCATAAGCATTGCGCTCTCAATGTATATTGACGGCGAACCTATCGAAAAAATAACTAAATATACACGAGTAGATGCTGAAGAAATACAGAGCGTAATCGGCATGATGAAGGATATAGCAAAATATGAATCTGAGACGAAATCCCGTACTATGACCTGTCGATTATTGGATTTGTGCAATTAATATCAAGACGGCATAGCCGAAAGAGGAAAAAACAATGAGAGCCTACTCAGAAGAATACTTGAATGAAGTGATAGAAAATCAAGGTAAACTCTTTGATTATATAGCCCACGAATTTCCGATGATGAATACCGAAGACTTTATTAACACCTATATGGTAAGCAAAACCAGGAAAGCGATAGACAACGGACAGGCGTATGTTAATACAATGGATGCGCAGACTTTGTGGGATTACTTTGTTAAAACCGAAGACTATCGATTAAAACTCGGGGTTGTTAACAGAGAAAATGTGTGCAGAGAATTTCCGTTTTATATTGGGAAAACCATCAATGTTGCAATGCAGCCGCCTTACAACTTGATGGTGGAGTTTGAAACCGGAGAAAAGCGTGTTCTCAATATCGAAAAGTACATAGATGAAACTCCCAACTTTCGGGTACTAAAAGGAAAGAAGAAACTACTGTATTCACCGACAGTCAGCCCGTGCGGTTATATGACGGCGTGGGAAGAACCCGGTTTCTATCGTGAATTCCACAATGATCTTGTTTTTATTAATGGCAAAGATATTGTGGGCGCGCTTGGCGGCTTTTTCCCAATGTGGCTTGGCGAGTTTTATGCCTATTATCAATGGTATTATAACCTCCCGAGTTCTGAGGTCATCCGCAGACTCCCCATAAGCAAGATGAAAACATTGTTTTGGGGGCTGCGCGATTATCCATTGGAAATCGTTATGGAAAAGGTGGGATTGGTATAGACTATCGTTGTGGTGATATATTCTCTCCCAACAGGACCGGTCACGAACTGATAATCTGCCATCAGGTAAACTGTCGGGGAATCATGGGTGCAGGGCTTGCGAAGCAGATTCGCAACATGTTCCCACAAGTATATGAGATGTATAAAAGGAATTGTACTCAAGCCGCTAACCGTCAGGACTTGCTCGGGAAAGTGTTGTTTTGTCCAATCCGATACAACGGATGTGAATGGCTTATCGCCAACCTGTTCGCACAAGACGGCTTCGGTCGGGATAAATGCCATACCGATTATGACGCTCTGCGAAAAGCGCTCACGGTTGTGAGAACTGTTGCAACACCATTACCGGCAAGGACGCTGACGACTATCCGAATCCCGTATAAAATGGGCAGCGGTCTTGCGGGAGGGTCTTGGAGCACCGTGGAACAAATAATCAAAGACGAGCTTTTGGCTTATGACATACCCGTAGAAATTTGGGAGAAGGAATCATTATGAGCGAAAACAGTCCTTTGGATGATATAGCTTATTTAATTGCCGAGTTCGAAGAACAAAAGAAAATAATCTATGCTCATTATTCTCAAGTGGTTGCTTCGGTGCTATCCGGGAAAATATCCTCAGAAAATGAGATAGAGAGAATTATGGACGGCCTTCTTGATTTTGGTGATGATAAGCAATTTCTCGTTCTGTACAAGAAGCTGTGCCGCCATGTGTATAACTCATATCCGCAGATGGTCAGCGAACACATCGCTCTCTTCCGAATGCAATTTGAAGAAAGAGACAATGGCCATGAAAACGAGCAACAATATTTATAAAATCGTGCCTGTGAAGAACTAAGAGGAAGGAATGGTGTTTGAATGAAAAGAATATGGCTGTATTTATATGCCCAAGACGAAAAAGAGGTAGACATTCAAAGGGAAGAACTGATGAATCATTGCCGTGAGAGTCACATGAATATTGTAGGAGAAACCGTAATGATTCAAGAGAAAAAGCTTGATCCCGATGGATTTTCTACTGCAATTAACTGCGCCGTGGAAAATAGATGCGATTATCTTGCAACCTATGAGACCGAGACAATTGAGATGGATGATCAAATGGGTATTGCGATCTGCGAGGCATACATAGAAAGCAATCTTTCTCTTTACTCAATGAATGATGGGGCGTTTATGGAAAAAATCTATAAGGCGCTCCCCTGGCTAAAACTTTGGAATGCGCCAAACCTTTTCTCGATGGATGAGGATTTAGATGCTGGTGAAAAACCGGAGTACCCCGAACCTCGTTGGCTTGACTCAATAAATGTGCGTGTGAAAAGACAAGGCAAAATCTGCAAACTGACATTTACAGATTTGTGTGAGGACGAACAATTATTCGCACTTTCTTGTATGTCCAAAGAGGAAATCAAATCTCTAATGATGCAGCTTGCGTGTAGTATGCAGCGACTTGTGAATCTGTTTGATATTCGAAGGAATCAAGATGGACAACTTACCGCCAAAGGTAAAGAATACCTGCATATCCAACACTGAATCTGATGTGCATAGATAGCAAATATGAAGGGAGAAAAATATGAGTTATGATAAGACGGAAACAAAAGAACTGAATATACCGGCTCTGAACGAGGAAGAGTTAGATGTCATTGAGGTGCTCGACTACAGAGCACTGTTCTGCAACGGACGGATTAAGCCAGAGCAGATTCCCAAAGGCTTACACGCCTATGACCTCCGCCATAGCGATGACGGTGGTCGCTTCTGCTCCATTGAGCCGAAGGTCGGAGTCAATCACGGCGGCACCGTGCTGATGCGGGATGTCCTCGATTTCGGTAAGGACGGATATATCCCACTTGACGATGACACTGAGCCGAACTTTTTGGGCGAAACAATGACGGCGTCGGAGTTTGTCGATGAAGAAACCCAGGACGAAGTCATGCGAATGAATGGTATGTGATGTTGAAAGGAATACGATGATATGAATACCGAAAAGCAGATAGAAAATTTCAATAACACCAACGCACCGTTCTATGTGGTTGCTCACGACGACGGACGATTCAGCCTCTGCCTGCCGATTGCTTTGCTGAGCGATGAGTACTACCCATACTGTCAGACCGCATTTGACAATTATGCCAAGGAAATCGGCGATGAGGTGTGCGATGAGTGCGGACTCAAAACGCACGGCAACGGATATGAATGGGACGCTGCGTTTCGTGAGGCATTTGCGGATGAACCGAATATCGATAGAATTATCTTTGACAGTGAGGCGGGCGGCTTTTTCTGCAATTGTGATGATTTGCAGATATTGACGGACTTCGGAAGCCGATTCAAAAAATCTGCGAAAACACGGAAGTGTTTACGAAAACGATTGCCAAAGGTATAAAAAATGCCGACGAGCGTGAAGCTGAGCAGGAACGAATCGCCAAAACTGTCCGCGGACAGCTTATGCGCCATCCCGAATGTTCTTTTGACATCATGACTGCCGATGGCAGAGTTCAGCTTACGCCGGAAGATATCAAGGCAATGCTCAGCGGAGAGAAGCAAGACATCAGAATAGATGGCGTGATATACGCAGCATACGAACTTCTTGATATGGAAGTTGTGGATATGCAAGCGGATCTGTTCGATAACGGTCTAATCCGAATGAAAGCCGATGAATCAGATGAGCAAACATTCGTGCAGACAATGTGATTAAATAAGAAAAAGAATGGCAAGCCAAAGGAGATAGAAAAGTGAGCTACGACATACATCTCAATGATCCTGTCACCAAGCAGAGCATTGAATTGGAAAATCCACATTTTATGCGTGGAGGTACATATGCAATTGACGGGACAAAGGAACTGAGTTTGAACATCACATACAACTATGCCTGTGTATTCTGCCGTCTCGATGTTCTTGGTGAAAAAGGCATCAGAAGCATTTACGGGAAAACCGGAGCTGAGAGCATACCCGTTTTGCAAATGGCAATTGATGCCTTGACCGATGAAGTTGATCCTGACTATTGGAAGGCAACCGAAGGGAATGTCAAAAAGTCACTCTATCAATTGCTGTCTATGGCACACATGCGACCGGATGGCGTTTGGGATGGTGACTAAAGGAGTTTAATAAAATGGAAATTGTAATGGATAACGAGCTGAAGCTGGCACAGGTGTGGTGCTCCCACGCCGACCAAAGGGACGAGGCAAAACAGCAAAAGCTAAAGGACTTTATTGCCGATTGCAGGAAAGAGAAAATCTTCGTCTGCGTCTATGAATCAGGCGACGGCAGCCTTTTGGAAAACACCAAAGAGTTGCTTGCCAACAATCTCAATAACCCGACATCACGCACACAGACTTCAAAATCACGCGACGCGAGGTAAAGCGAAAGCGGTATAGAATGATGTGATATGATTGTTCGAAAAACCTTTTTGCATAAAAGTCTAAAATGTGTTATAATAGGTCTTGACAACGAAGAAAAAACAAGTATAATAATACGATTTGGTTTTGAACTGAATGGGCGGCTTGGGAAATATGAGGAGGATTTAACTATGTACAACTTCGAATATGTTTCCAAGAAAGAAGCTGCCCCGGCAAAAAATGAGTTGATCGAGATAATTAATGAGGTTCAGGACATACTGCGGAGTAAAGATGTCTCTTTTCAATTTCAATTCATTGGGAGCAGCAGTCGCAATATGATTACCTGCGACCGTAAGAGCAATATCGGATATGATTTTGATGTAAACCTTGATGTTTTCTATGATGAAGATAGATATGCCCCCGGAGGAATCAAACATATCATGATGGACGCTTTTAATTTGGTGGTTCGTCGGTATGGATACGGATACTGTGAAGATTCGACACGTGTATTTACAATCAAAAAAATTGATCATTGGCGTTCAAAGATACTACAAAGTTGTGACTTCGCAATTGTAAATAACTATACCGACAAAGCCGGAACAGTACTCCAACAGTACATACGATTTAACAAGGAACAGCGATCATATGTTTGGGCTGATCAGACCAAAGGATACTATACTAAACCCAAAGAAGATTGGTTGAAAAAGCACGGGTATTGGGCTGAAGTCCTTGATCGTTATCTATACAAAAAGAACAATAACGAGGGCCTGGTAAAAAAATCGCGCGCCTTGTACGCTGAGACTATTAATGAGACATATGCTAAACATAAAGGTGGGCGGTAATGAAAAATGGTACTATTGGACTTTTCACGCATGTATCGGGCGAAAATTCGCTCCTTTGATTTAAGAATGTTCAAAACCGTTGAATTAAGTCTTGACATTTTGCTTTGAATTGTATATAATAAAATATTCCAACGAAAAGAGGTTCAGTAGATGTACTACGCAGTTAGAAAGGGACATAAAACCGGAGTTTTTGATAATTGGTCTGAAGCACAGTCTGCAACTGCGGGTTTTCCTGGGCCGGATTTCAAAAAGTTCAGAACAAAAGAAGAAGCAGAAGCGTATTTAGAAAATCGCGATGTTTGGGCTGACAAGGTAGCCGCAGATAATAATAACGGATTCTTGGTTGCATTTACTGATGGTAGTTATGACAAGAATCAAAATAGATATTCATACGGCGTTTGTCTTATTCTGCCTGATGGAACAGAAACGGGTATATGTGCTTATGGAAGCAATAAGGAATATATTGATAGCAACAATATTATAGGAGAAATTTTTGGAGTTATTAATGCTCTTGATTGGGCAATATCAAACGGGTACGAAAAAATAAAAATCTACCATGATTACGAAGGCCTTTCGAAGTGGACATCTGGGGAATGGGCAGCCAAATCGAAAGTCAGCAAAATGTTTGTGGGATTATATAAATCTAAATTTGAGGACTTTTTGCAAATTGAGTTTGTTAAAGTACCGGGACATAGTAACATTTCATATAATGATAAGGCTGACCAACTTGCCAAGTCGGCTTTGACGGATAAAAAGCGAGTTGCTGTCCAAGGAGAAAATTGGTTCTCTATATCTCACTTCAATCAAGATGATTTCGATGCGTTTACAAGCATTATCGAGGAATCCGATAATAATATTACTCATACAGTTAATAAATATGGCTGATAGGGTGATTTATAAGTTTTCATTGAATTCCGATTCCGTTACTGTAACTCTATTCAGCAGTGGTAAGCATAAATTGTTGGTTCAAGGCAAAAACACATACCTGTTTCAAGTAATTATTACAACGATAGTTGAACTCGAAGACGAAAGCAAAGTCGAACAAATTCTTGGCAATGCTTACAGAATGAGCATAAGGAGCGATGACATAGATAGTGCCTACGCACCAATTGATAGAAGCTTACCGGACGATTATCCCGCAGGCAACAAGCGTTTGATCAAGCAATCAATTGTCAATTTGAAATATTATTTGGATAGCGAGGACTATTCGCAATATGTATTTCCGGCATTAAGGGCATTAGAGGGACATATAAAATATCTGCTCACTGCAGCAGGAAGAACTGCTAAAAGGAATTTTGATTGTTTTAATTTAGACAAATCAAATACTCCCCAAAAGTATGTTGTGTCTGCACCATTGACTGACGCCACAAAGAAAGATTCTATCGAAAACTGTTATAACTATTACAAATCACAAAGAGACACCATTTTTCACTTTGGTGATATACTTGGTCCTGTTGATAACACAAGGTTTATTACATCCAAAGATGAAGCAAACGAAATAATAAACAAATGCATTGAATTGATTTGCACTCAACAATAAGGAACAGAAAGGAGAGCCTGTCATGAGAAATTTCATAATTAAAGAAATAAACAAAGATGGTTATGACAGATTTCTCCTATGCTTATCTTTTGACAGCCTTCTTTCATACTTGGGTAGTATTGAGTCATCTCTAAAGGCTGTATCTGATTCTGGGAAAGTGTTGATTGATCAATTGCTGATAACAGGAAACAACGATAACCGCTTTTTAAGTTGCGATTTTTCTCACGGAAAATTAGATTTTACAACTGCACGAATTGTTAATCCCGCGAACTTTTTCCGCGAAGAAACGGTCGATCTTTTGCATGACAACTATGGATGTGTTGAAAATTCCATTTTGACTGATTCTCAACGGCAAAAGGTAAGAGATAAAGTTGCTTTTTAAGTGGATCAAGATATCTTTTTCGGTTCGCGCTAAAAAAAGAAAAAGTATCCCACCCTTTCAGTTGAGACACTGCAGAAATTATAAAAAAGTCAGAAAAAGCCTTATCACAAGCGGCTTTTTCAAAAAATCAGGAGATATCTTTTTTAGCACCCCAAGCCATATCGAGTGGATGTAACTGATTTTAGTTACATCCACTTTTCCTTCATATGATAAGAAGAGGATTTGCAACCATGGTAGATTTGCTTGGACTATTGATCGAATGTTATAACAAAAACGATTTTTCATCATTGTGGCCACATTCGTCTGACAATTGTAGATACACTTCACAATGAGTATTTGATGAAATGGTCGGCGGCAATACAATCTGTGATTATCTTATAGCCAAGTCAAAACGTATATCGGAAACAGGCTGTTTTGTTGTCGCAAAGAGAGTATCTATTTTGAATTCATATCCCGAGCAAGAGGTTGCATTGATGTTTCAAGGCAACGAGGAAACCCCGTCCTGTATAATACTGATAAAAGTCGAAAGTAAAAAAATATCGCAGATTGATATTTGTATGCCGCAGCTGTTCAAATATAGATACGAATAAATTCATTTGATGCGCAGCTCAGTTATAACTGCTTTGTCCTCATTTTGCAAGCATTCTATAAACCTTATCACAAAAGGTTTTTCAAAAAACCGGTGATGTCTTTTTCAGCACATCAAGCCAAAGTGAAAGTCGCTGCAAACCCAGTATTTTTGTGGGTTTGCAGCGGCTTTTTGTTTTTCCTGATATTCTGAAATGTTCCGTAAAACACCGCAAAAAAACGGGATTTCTTTGTTCGGCGAACCCAAACGGAACAAGAGCGCTTTGCTTAGGCAAAGCGCTCTTGTTTCATGCGGTACGTCCGGCACGGAAAAGCTGTCTATGGGGTGTCACCGTCGGTTGTGCGCTCCCGTTCCGTTATCGGCACACAGACGCAGGTTTGAACAGGGGGCGTAGGTTCTCTCCCTCCGGACGGTGCATTCAGGCTGGCTCAGCGGCAGCCGCCGGGTTTTCCGCAGCCGCCGGGAGCGCCGCCCGTATTCCCGCAGCCGCAGCCGCTGTCGGTTTCGCCGGCCGGCGGGAAGAACTCGTTGACCGGGAAGCTCATCTTGTGGAACAGGTCACAGGGATTCTCGCTGGTGGGACTGCACTCCTTGTTGGGCATACAGTAATCGTATACCGGCATGAGCATCTGCACATTGCGGATGAGCTGCACGATGGTGAAGATCCCCAGGGATACCACCACAATGCGGTTGTCGGAAGAATCCACGAAGTTGCCGCCGTAGCGGTTGCAGAAGCTGGCGGGGATGCAGCCGCAATCGCCGCAATCATAGTGGCAGCGGTCACAGCAATCCACCAGACGGGCGTCCAGCACCACCGGTTCGGCGATCTGCACACAGCAGTGGGGCATATTCCGGGTGGGCATCTCCTGCCGGTCGTGTTCGTCGGGACGATATTCGCTATGGAATACCCGCACATGCCCCTCGCTGCCGTACAGGATGACCTTCTTGCGGAAAACGCCGACGCCGCAAACGGTGCTGCACGGAGTGCCGTGTCCACCGTAGACCTCTACCTCCACATTGAAGAAGAAGGTCAGGTCGCAGGAATAGTAGCCGCGGTTGAAGGGCAGCGCTTCCACGTCTATGTAGGTGGTGATGACCTCCGCCTTTTTCGTGCGGATCCCGGTGGCGTGATCCACCAGCATCTGATCCCGTTCGGTGAAGAACAGGCGCATATTTTCGATGCAGTCCTTGTCGCAGCAGCTGTCGTACACCCGTCCCGCATCCACACAGACGGCCTCTTTACATCCGTTATCCCGGATAAACTTTTGTTCCGCCATAGAGATTTTCCTCCTATAATAAGATTCGGAGAGACCGCGGCGGCGCACGGTTCCGTCGTATCCGCTCCTACGCCCAGTGTATGCGCCGTTTTGCGTCGGTGTGCGGCAATTGTGCCGGCAATTGAAAAATCCGCATAAAAAAGGACAACCGCTCCGTGAGGAACCGTTGTCCTTTTCTGTATTCCGGAAATGTCCGGCCGCTCAGCGTGTGATTTCCGCCATATCCGATTCCCGAAGTTCCAGACTGTCGATCATCGTCTGCGCGATGGCGCAGTAGCTGTTATGTCCGGTTTCGGAATGAGAATCGCTGCCAAAGGTGAAGCGGCATCCCATCTGCCGCGCGATACGGAACATCCGCATCGCTCCGAATTGCTCGCAATTTTCCGGGGTGATCCCCGCAAAGCATGAGGTGTTGATCTCCACGGCGATGCTCTTTTCGGCGGTAGCTGCGAACAACTCCTTGAACAAATCGTCGGAGATCAACGGGTACAGGAGCTGGCGGTCATAGGGGCAGCAAACTGCGTCAAAGGGATGGGCCATCGCCAGAATGTACCGGCTGACGGGCGCATCGAGAATCTTCCGGTAGGCTTCCACCATGAAATCCACGTGCTTCTGATACGGCTGATACAGCGATTTATCCATGGTCATATGGGTGTGGGAATTCGGAACAATAATAAAATCGAACTGTTCCGCTCCCTCCTCGGTCAGGGCAACGCCGTATTTTGGATGGAATTCCGCCTCCGCGCCGAAATAGATCTGCACCCCTTGCGTATCCAGAGAGCGCAGCTCTTCCTTCAGCTGCCGGTTATAGGCGATCGTTTGTACCCGGTAGAATTCATTGAGGGGCGGCTGTATGGCTTCGTCCCACATATGATTGGAAAAGCCGATTTTTTTGAGTCCCAGTTCGGCTGTTTTTTGGATATAGTGTGCGGCCGTGACTGTTCGGGCGGCGCAAAGGGAAAGGTTGGTGTGTATATGAAAATCATGGTCAACCCGCATAACCGTTCCTCGTTTCTCTTGATATTTCAGTGAACCGCATCGTCGGGTGCGGCCAACGGGCGGAAAACTGCCGTTAAAGGCATTATATATACGCGGCGGCGTTTTGTCAAGACGCGTATGCCGCCCGGTAAGCGTGAACGGGTGGCGCGGTTGCGCATTGGATGGCGGGGCAACCAGTCATAAGCGCGCAAAAGACCGTTCCGCCCCGATTTTCGGGAGCGGCAGGATCGTGCATACCTCCGGCTCATGCGGCGCTCTCCCGCTTAAAAGCAGAGCGGAAAGAGCGGTGTTTCGGAGGATCGGCGCATAAAGCGCCGAAAAATTGACAGAATAACGAACGGAGAACCAAACGAAACAACCGGAAAGGAAGTCGGAGCAATGGATTGGTGGATGCTGGTCAAGGCGTTTGCGGTGGGGGGCGGCATTTGCGTCATCGGACAGCTGCTGATGGATTACACCAAGCTGACCCCCGCCCGCATTCTGGTGGCGTTCGTCACGCTGGGGGTAGCGCTGACCGCCGTTGGCGTCTATGAGCCGCTGGTGAAATTCGCCGGCTGCGGCGCCACGGTGCCGCTGACCGGCTTTGGCTATACGCTGGCGATGGGGGTCAAAGAGGCGGTCGCCGAAAAAGGGCTGGTCGGGGTACTGACCGGTGGGATCACCGGAGCAGCCGGCGGCATCACCGCGGCGGTGGTGTTCGGCTTCCTCTGTGCGCTGGTGGCGAAGCCCGGCGACAAATCGTAAAGCGGACGATATCGGCGCACGGCGCGGTTTCACCAGCCCAGCCCAAAAAAGCGGGAGGCAAGATTGCCTCCCGCTTTTTGCTCAGTTCACAGCTTAGAACACCACGACCAGCAGCATTTTGAACCGCTCCTCGCCATACACCGCATGGGGATGGCCGGCGGGCATCACGATGGACTCTCCTTCGCGGAGCGTATAGGGCTGCCCGTCGATGGTGACGCGCCCCACCCCGTCCAGACAGGTGACGAACGCATCGCCGCCGGATTTATGGGCACTGATCTCCTCACCCTTCTCGAAAGCGAACAGGGTAATGCTCAGCGCCTCATTCTGCGCCAGAGTCTTGCTCACCACCTGACCGGGCTGATAGTCCACCTGCTCCCGCAGCGTGACCACCTCGGCATGGGGAATGTTCTTCATTTTCGGTTCCATCACGATCGCTCCTTATATTTAGTATGCAGTTAGCAGTATGACCGTATTTCGGTCTGTTTATGCCTCACAGGGTCAATGCCGCCGCTACGTCGCCGGTATAATACCGCTCCAGCAGCGGCTGCACCGTCTGGCTTAAAAACTCCTCCACCTGAGATACGCTGCGCCCGATATACTTTTCCGGCGCCATCTGGGCAAGGATTTCCTCCTTCGTCAGCGGAATCCGCTCATCCGCCGCCATCCGGTCAATGAGGTCGTTCGACGCTCCCTCCAGCTTGACCCGGGTGGCTGCTGCCTGGGACAGCTCCCGCAGCACCTCATGGAGCGCCTGCCGGTCGCCGCCCCGCTTGACCGATTCCATCATCACATTTTCCGTGGCCATAAAGGGCAGCTTTTCCATCACCCGGCTGCGGATGACCGGCTCATACACCACCAGCCCAGAGGTCACATCGCTATACACATTGAGGATAGCGTCCACCGCCAGAAACGCCTCCGCCACAGCGATCCGCTTGTTGGCGCTGTCGTCCAGCGTTCGCTCGAACCACTGGGTGGATGCTGTCACCGCCGGATTGAGCGCATCCACCATCACATAGCGGGCCAGCGCGCACATCCGCTCGCTACGCATGGGATTGCGCTTATAGGGCATGGCGGAGGAACCCACCTGCTTCTTGCCGAAGGGCTCCTCCACCTCGGAAAAGGACTGGAGCAGCCGCAGGTCGTTGGCAAATTTATAGGCGCTCTGGGCGAACCCGGACAGCACCCCCAGGAAATAGGCGTCCACTTTACGGGAATAGGTCTGCCCGGACACCGGCACACAGCCGGAAAAGCCCATTTCCTCCGCGATCCGCTGCTCCATACGGCGAATTTTGTCCTCATCGCCGTCGAACAGCTCCATAAAGCTGGCTTGAGTGCCGGTGGTGCCTTTGGAGCCCAGCAGCTGTAACCGATCCAGCTGAAACTGCAGGTTCTCCATATCCATGCACAGCTCGTTCATCCACAGAGTCGCCCGCTTGCCTACGGTGGTGAGCTGGGCGGGCTGCAGGTGGGTGTAGGCAAGGCAAGGGAGCGCCTTATACTGGGCGGCAAACGCCGCCAGATTATGCAGCACCTGCGCCGCCTTGCGCATCACCAGCCGGGACGCCTCCCGCAGGATCACCACGTCGGTGTTATCCCCCACATAGCAGCTGGTGGCGCCCAGGTGGATGATCGGCTCCGCCGTGGGGCACTGTACCCCATAGGCGTAAACGTGGCTCATCACATCGTGGCGAATTTCCCGCTCCCGGGCCTCTGCCACCTCGTAGTTGATATCCTCGGCGTGTGCCTCCATCTCGGCGATCTGCTCGTCGGTGATGGGCAGTCCCAGCTCCTGTTCCGCCTTCGCCAGCGCGATCCACAGCCGCCGCCAGGTGTGGAACTTGAAATTCTCCGAAAAAATCGCCTGCATCTCCCGGCTGGCATACCGGGTGGACAGCGGCGAAATATAGCCGTCCCGATCCTTTTCCATCCTGTCAACCATCCTTTCCCATGTTCTTTTGACTCTCAGCGGGCGGCGCGCAGCAAACGCTCCAGCTCCTCCCGGGAGAACCGGTATACCTTGTCGCAAAACCGGCAGGTCACCTCGGTCTGCCCCTGCGCGTCGGGCAGCTCCTGCAGCGCCTTTTCTCCCATAGACAGCAGCGCCCGTTCCACCCGCTGCCGGGAGCAGGTGCAGCGATACACCGGCTCGCCGGTGTCCAGCACATCAAATTCCATCCCCGCCAGCGCCCGGCCGAGGATATCCTCCGGGGTCAAGCCCCGTTCCAGCATCGTCGTGACCGGCTCCAGCCGGCTGACGTTGCTTTCGATCCGGTCAATCACCTCATCCGGGCAATGGGGCAGCAGTTGCAATAGCAGTCCGCCCGCCGCTTTCACCGACAGGTCGGTGTCCACCAGCACCCCCAGCGCGCACACGGTGGGGGTCTGCTCACTGACGGCATAATACCGGGTGATGTCCTCGGCGATCTCTCCGGACACCAGCGGAATACACCCGGAATAGGGCTCGCCGTTCCCCTCGTCCCGGATAACGGTAAGCTGTCCGTCGGTGCCCACGGCACCGGACACATCCAGCTTGCCGTTGGGCTTCAGCGGAATCTCCACCACCGGGTTTTGGGCATAGCCCCGCACATTGCCGCGACTGTCCGCCACCGCCAAGATCGTCCCCGCGGGACCGCCGCCGCTGAGCTTCACCGTCACCGACTCGTCGGCCCCTTTGAGCATCTGTCCCATCATGGAGGCGGCGGTCAGCAACCGTCCCAGCGCCGCCGTCACCACCGCCGAGGTCTGATGGATGCGCTCCGCCTCAGCCACAATATCCTTTGCATCCAAAAACATCGCCATCACCGTGCCGTCACGGGTCAGGCAGCGTATCAGCTTTCCCATTGTCTACTCTCCGTTTTTCTGATGAATCGCCCGGTTGCGGGCAACCAGCACCCAGCGGTCGGCATCGGCTGCCGGGGGCTGCATACTCTGTTCCCCATAGACCCCCAATAGGTCAAAGCCGGTTTCCGCCAGCAGCCGTTTCCAGGTGGCCAGAGAATATGCCCGCTCCCGCACCTCGTCGGTATAGCGGCGATATACTCCGTCCTCCTCCAAAAAGAAGTCCAGCTGCATCGTGACCTCATGCCGCTCCTTGGCATACGTGTTGCGCCATACGCACAAAAACTCCTCCGTTTCAAACACGAAGGCATTGTCCCCCAGCGTCACCGCGTGCTTGTGGGGGGTATTCACATCAAACAGCAGCAGCCCTCCAGGGGCGATAAACAGCCCCAGCCGCCGGAAAATTTCCCGCAGCTCGTCGGTGCGTACAATATGGCTGAGACTGTCCAGCATACACACAGCGCTGTCCACCGTACCATACAAATCCAGTTGCCGCATATCCTGGCACAAAAAGAGAATGTCCGCCCCGGCGTCGGCAGCCTTTTCCCGGGCGATGGCCAGCATATCCGCCGACCCATCCACCGCCACCATCTCGGCGCCCCGGGCAGCCAGCTCCAACGCCAGGCTGCCGGAGCCGCACGCCAGATCCAGCATCTGTCCGCTGCTGCCGCCGTGGCGGCGGATCAGCGCCAGCGCATACGCCGCCCAGGCGGCGTAGTCCACATCCTCCGTCAGCGCGTCATAGAACGCGGCAAAATCCCGATATTCGTTCATTTCGACTCGTTCATCCGGCTGAATACCATTGCATAGGCGTCGCAGCCGTATTCCAGCGACCGGTTCACCCGGCTGATGGTGGCGGTGGAGGCGCCGGTCTGCTCCACAATCTTGCTGTATACCTGCTTTTCACTGAGCATCTTCGCCACCACGATCCGCTGCGCCATGGCTTTGATCTCCGTCACGGTGCACAGATCCTCGAAGAACTTGTAGCATTCGTCCATATCCTTCAGGGACAGGATCGCCTGAAACAAAAAGTCCGCCTCGTCGCTTTTGATTTTAGAATTCAATCCGATAACCCCCGTTTCCGATTTTTTACAGTCTCGCACTGTTTACCATTATACCCGGTTTCTTTCACATTGTAAAGCGTGAAATTGTGAATAAATCGAAAACAAACAGCGCCGCTCGGATAAGCGGCGCTGTCTGGCCCTGAATTCGACTTATTTCAGCAGAATTTTGCGGAAGGTCTTTTTGCCCTTTTTAATAATGATCTGCCCGTCCTTGAACTGATCGGCAGTGACGGTATAGGCGATGTCGGCGATCTTTTGATCGTCCACGGTCACGCCGCCCTGCTGCACCAGCCGCCGCGCCTCACCCTTGGAGGCGGCCAGCTCTGCCAGCACCATCAGATCCAGCAGGCCCATGCCGTCTCCCAGCTGCGCCGCCGTCACCCCGGTGGTGGGCATATGCTCCGTATCGCCGCCGCCGGCGAACAGCGCCCGGGCGCCTGCCTGCGCTTTGGCGGCCTCCTCTTCACCGTGCACCAGCTTCGTCAGCTCGAACGCCAGGATTTCCTTGGCGGTGTTCAGCTGGCTGCCCTGCCACTGATCCATCTCGTCGATCTGCTCCAGCGGCAGGAAGGTGAGCATCCGCAGGCATTTCAGCACGTCGTCGTCGCCCACATTCCGCCAGTACTGGTAGAATTCAAAGGGGCTGGTCTTGTTGGGGTCCAGCCACACGGCGCCGTTGGCGGTCTTGCCCATCTTTTTGCCCTCGGAATTGAGCAGCAGGGTGATGGTCATGGCGTAGGCGTCCTTGCCCAGCTTGCGGCGGATCAGCTCGGTGCCGCCCAGCATATTCGACCACTGGTCGTCCCCGCCGAACTGCATATTGCAGCCGTATTCCTGATAGAGATGGTAGAAATCGTAGGACTGCATGATCATATAGTTGAATTCCAGGAAGGACAGCCCCTTTTCCATCCGCTGCTTGTAGCACTCCGCCCGCAGCATGTTGTTGACGGAGAAACAGGCGCCCACCTCCCGCAGCAGTTCAATATAGTTGAGCTTTAAGAGCCAGTCGGCGTTGTTCACCATCATCGCCTTGCCCTCGCCGAATTCAATGAACCGCTCCATCTGCTTTTTGAAGCAGGCGCAGTTATGCTCAATGATCTCGGGGGTCATCATGGAGCGCATATCGGTGCGGCCGGAGGGGTCGCCGATATAGCCGGTGCCGCCGCCGATGAGCGCCACGGGGCGGTTGCCCGCCATCTGGAGCCGTTTCATCAGGCACAGCGCCATAAAATGCCCCACATGGAGGCTGTCCGCCGTGGGGTCAAAGCCGATATAAAAGGTGGCTTTTCCGTTGTTGATCAGCTCCTTGATCTCCTCCTCGTCGGTGAGCTGGGCAATCAGCCCCCGGGCTTTCAGTTCGTCAAATACGGTCATGATTTTTATCTCCTTTCATATGGATAAAAATGAGTTTGTGTATAAAGTGGGCGTCTCGGCAAACCGCCCCCCAAAAGCGGAAGTTACAAAGCAGTCCACTGGTATGCGATTCTCGGCGTTCCGTCTTCTTTGACGTATATGGTTCCGCATCGGACGAATCCGCTTTTTTCGATCAGATTTCGCATGATTCGATTATCCGTATGCGTATCCACCCGGATATTCCGTGAGATTCCCTTACAATACTGTATCGCGCATTGAAATAAGCCGTGTACCTGACCATCCCCGGCCAGTCTGTGGATCGTAATATAGGGCGCGTTATTCAACCAGTTCCCGTTCTCAATGCGGGCATAATTAGGCTCTGCGCCTTCAAATAGCGCAAACACTCCGTGTATTCCGTTTTCATCATACAATACTCTGCAAGCGTTTTGAGAGATGTCCGATTGAATCTGGTTTGCATCCGGATAGAAATGCCCCCATTGCGTAGGGTTCCCGGAACGGATCATATAGTCCTGCGCATAGCGGTAGATTCTCATGATCTGTGCAAAATCTGCGGTATCGGCGTTCCTTATTTGTAGCACACAGCTTCACCTCGCCTTTCTCGCATATCCGTTAGGGCAAGCCGCACTTCGGCTCATTTTTCACGATTGTCTACCGTGTAGATGATACAGGCGATGCCGGCAATCACCGAAAACAGGAGTGCGCCGCCCAGCCCGTCGTCCTGCAGGTTCGCCCCGACGAACAGCCCGACGATCCCGGCAATGGCCATGATCAGGACCGATACGACGGTTCTGAATTTTTTCATAGGGTATCCCTCCGCAAAAGAATTGACACAGTCATTTTTCATGCCAAACGCAGTCGCATGATATCACAAGAAACATCCGTTCCGTTTATCTTCATGAATCCTTCAAACGTTCCGACTTTTTCAAAACCAAACTGCTTATACAGGGCAATAGCCCGTTCGTTGTCACTGCGGACTTCCAGCGAAAGAATCTCTGTTCCGGCCGTGTTTCTGGCAAAGTCGAGCATTGTCTCCAGCAATCGTGTACCTATCCGGTTGCCCCACAGGGGTCTTCTCACGGAAAGGCTTATCTTTGCTCGGTGCGCCAATCTGGCTTTGGGAAAACTTGAAAAAACGGCCAATCCAACGATTTCGTCTCCGTTCACCGCTACAAGATACAGGTGCTTGTTTGAATGAGAAATATTCTTCAGGTATTGCCGCTCTTCTTCAAGAGTTATGGACACGCCTTCCGCGCCGAATGTCAGGTTATCGGATTCGGCTCCGACCTCTTTGCAATATTTCAGAATACTCTCTGCATCCGATGCGACGGCTTTTCTGATCTCGATCATCCGTCATCCTCCCATTGATGTTGTTTGTGCCTATGTTCGCACGCTGCCGCAAACAAAAAAATCGCCCTCTGCCGGAGAGCCAAGATCTCCGGCAGAGGGCGACAGTCGTTCGCGGTACCACCTCTGGTTCGCCTCCACCCCTGTGGGCGGAAAGCCTCATTGCAGCCGATAACGCCGGCAGGCGGCTCACCTACTGCGCCCATACAGGCGGTTCAGATCGCGGCTCGGGAGTGTATTTCTCCGGATGTTTTCCTGTCTCGCACCGGCCGACAGGTCTCTGAAAAAACGGATGCCGGGTACTTCTCTCCGTCACAGCCTCTTGTGGATTCACTTCGGTAGCATTAAAACATATCCCCGTCGGTTTGTCAAGAGGGGAAAATCAGAATGCGATGCGCTCCTCGATATACGCCCGCAGGTCGGCGATGGCCACCCGCTCCTGCTGCATGGTGTCCCGATCCCGCACGGTCACGCAGCCGTCCTCCAGACTGTCAAAGTCGAAGGTGATGCAGAAGGGCGTGCCGATCTCGTCCTCCCGGCGATACCGCTTGCCGATGGAGCCGGCGTCGTCGAAATCCACCATGAAGTGCTTGACCAGCTCATCCCGCACCGCCAGCGCCGGCTCGGACAGCTTTTTGGACAGAGGGAGCACCGCCGCCTTGAAAGGCGCCAGCGCCGGATGCAGCCGCAGCACCACCCGGGTGTCGTTCTTCTCGGCGTCCACCACTTCCTCGTCATAGGCGTCGCACAGCACCGCCAGCACGCTGCGCTCCACACCCAGACTGGGCTCGATGACATAGGGAATGTAGTGCTCGCCGGTCTCCTGGTCGAAATAGGTCAGATCCTTGCCGGAGGTATTCTGGTGCTGGGTCAGATCGTAGTCGGTGCGATCCGCCACGCCCCACAGCTCGCCCCAGCCGAAGGGGAACAGGAACTCAAAGTCGGTGGTCGCTTTGGAATAGAAGCACAGCTCCTCCGGGTCATGATCCCGCAGCCGCAGGTTCTCGTCCTTCAGGCCGATGGACAGCAGCCAGTCATGGCAGAACTGCCGCCAATAGGCGAACCATTCCAGATCGGTGCCGGGCTTGCAGAAGAATTCCAGCTCCATCTGTTCAAATTCCCGCACCCGGAAAATGAAGTTGCCGGGGGTGATCTCGTTGCGGAAGGATTTACCGATCTGTCCGATGCCGAAGGGCAGCTTTTTCCGGCTGGCCCGCTGCACATTGGGGAAGTTGACGAAGATGCCCTGCGCCGTCTCGGGGCGCAGATACACGGTGTTCTTGGCATCCTCGGTCACGCCTTGAAAGGTCTTGAACATCAGGTTGAACTGCCGGATGTCGGTGAAATTATGCTTGCCGCAGGTGGGGCAGGGGATGGCGTGCTCTTCCACAAAGGCTTTCATCTCCGCCTGGGAAAAGGCGTCGATGGGCTTTTCCAGCGTATACCCGTTCTCGGCGCACCAGTCCTCGATGAGCTTGTCTGCCCGGAATCGCTCGTGGCACTCCCGGCAGTCCATCAGCGGGTCGGAGAAACCGGACAGGTGGCCGCTGGCGACCCACGTCTGCGGGTTCATCAGGATGGCGGCATCCAGCCCCACATTGTAGGGGTTCTCCTGCACAAACTTTTTCCACCACGCCCGTTTGATGTTATTCTTCAGCTCCGCGCCCAGCGGGCCGTAGTCCCAGGTGTTCGCCAGACCGCCGTAGATCTCCGAACCGGGGAATACATAGCCCCGGCCTTTGCACAGAGCCACAATTTTATCCATGGTCTTTTCCGAATTTTTCATGCTGTTTCCTCCCGCGCTTAGAATCACGGGATATTGTAGTATGAATAAAGCCAAATGTCAACCTTCGGCGGCGGCTTTTATGCGCGGATGTCATAATTTTCCGAAATTTGTCAACCGATTCCGGACGATTTTGGTGTACTTTTTCATTTTTTCTTTGTTTTTTCAAAAAAAGTGGTTGACAAACGGCAAAAAAGAAGGTACACTGTACATCGTATTCAGTCGATGGACATACATAGGGTTCGGGCGATGGCATTGTATTGCGGCTGTGGGGTGATGGAGTGAGGGCCGACCGGGATCTGTCGGAGGGTCTTCCCATCGTGCAGGCCGCCGCCGGCGATGAGAGCGCTTTTGCGGTCATTATGCAGCGCATGATGCCGCTGATCCGTTCGCTGATCCGGCAGTATTCCTGTCCCGCGGCGGTTGAGCGGGACGATCTGGCACAGGAGAGTCTGGTAGGCCTGTTGGCTGCCGTGCGTACTTGGCGCCCGGATTCGGATGCCCGATTCACCACCTATGCCTATGTCTGCATCCGCAACCGTCTGGTGTCGTTATACCGGCGCTGCGGCGGTCAGCTGCAGCGGGAGCAGCCTCTGGAGGATGATGGGGAGGTGCCGGATGCGGCGCAACCCGACCCCGCCAGTCTTGTGCAGGAGCGGGAGGATGCGGCGCAGCTGTGGCGCACCTTCCGGAAACGGCTGACTCCTCTGGAGCAGCAGGTGCTCCTGTGTCGGTTGGGCGGCTGCTCCTATGCGCAGACGGCGCATCATCTCGGCATCGACAGAAAAGCGGTGGACAATGCGGTGCAGCGCCTGCGGCGCAAGCTCCCTGCCACCCGATGATTTTGGCAAAAGCGGCATGAGGCCGTTTGCAATAAATGCCCCGGCAACCCTGGTCAGCGCTTGGCATACTATGTCGGTCTGAATCCGTGGCTGGGCAGTTATTATCATTTCAAAGCGAGGTATCCATCCATGTACGAAGACAAGACGTTAGTATGCAAAGAGTGCGGCAATGAGTTCATCTTTACCGCCGGCGAGCAGGAGTTCTATGCGGAGAAGGGCTTTGTGAACGAGCCCCAGCGCTGCAAGGCCTGCCGTGACGCGCGCAAGAGCGCCGGTCGTCCGGAGCGCGAGATGCACGATGCGGTTTGCGCCAATTGCGGCAAGCCCTGCAAGGTGCCGTTCCGTCCCCGCGAGGATCGTCCCGTATACTGCAGCGAGTGCTTTGCTGCTCAGAAGGGCGAATAATCTGCTGCAACGTTCTTAAAGTGAAGGTGTCTGCCGGTTGGCAGACACCTTTGTTTTTTGTGCAGATCTTGGCTGTGCCCCCCGGTGGCTCCGGGTAAAACTCCGAGTAAAATAGATTTTACAGTGTCAATGCGGCGCTATTGCCGCGTTTTTCCGATCCCGAATGGAGGGGCCGTTCTGTATCCGTCGGAGAGTTTTGACGAAATCGTGAATTTTGTCGATTGGGTTGTCCGGCATCCATACAGTACCCACGGCGGGAGCAAGCCGACGGGTATGACGCACATGAAACGGGGGAAATACGCCGTGCCGGAAACGGGTGCGTTCCCCTTGCTCGGCCTCTGTGTCGCCGCTGCAAAAATCGGCCGATAAAAATTCCGATTTTCTATTGAAAAACGCTTTTCGGTGTGCTATACTGTGACCGGATGTACGGATGCGGTCATTTTTTTTGCGGAGAGCACACCGCTGATTTCGACTGCCGTGGAGACGCAACGACTTCGGGCAGCCGCGCTTGCGGCGGCACCGCGCCGCAGCGGCGGTATGCGGCCGGATCGCCCGTCGCCGCCGCAAAATTCGAGTCGTGGCGCCGTGGCGCATAGGTGCCGCAAACAACCGGATCGTGGTGCTCTCGCCGGACCGGTTTCCTACACAGACAGGCTGCCGCAGGGCGGCTTTTCAAATGCATTATGGTTAGCTGAAACTAACCGTTGCGAACGGAGGTCAACGTTTATGGCTGAAAAGATCAAGCTCACCGGCGTGCCGGAGACGATGCTGCAGACCGTCTATGCCCGCGCTAAAGAGAGCCGTGGCCGCGGCGCCATTCACGATCAAAAAGCGGAAGAAATGATCGGCCGCCTGGATTACGATTTTTCTCTTGCAGAGCGGGATGCCGCCATGCGCAGCGGGGTTGTTGCCCGTACTATTGTGCTCGACCGGCTGGCAGGCGACTGGCTCGCCGCGCATCCGGGGGCGGTGGTGGTCAATATTGCCTGCGGGCTGGATACGCGGTGCTATCGGATGCAGGGGTATGCGCACTGGTATAATCTGGATCTGCCCGAGACGATCGCCGTGCGGGAGGAGCTTTTGCCGGAGACCGGAGCCATTACCCAGATCGCCATGTCCGCCATGGAGGATTGGGGCGGCGCGGTCGCCGAGCGCGATGTGCCGGCGCTGGTCGTCATTGAGGGGCTGACCATGTATCTGTCCGAGACGGATGTTCGACGGATCTTTGCGGTGATCGCCAAGCGGTTTACGCAGGCAACCGTGCTTGTGGAGATCATGAATCCGACGGTCGTAAAGCGGTTTCGGGAAAAATCCATCGAGGGCAGCCACGCCCGATTTTCCTGGGGGATTCGGGACGGCCGGGCGCTGGCCGATCTGCTGCCGGATTTCCGATTTGTCGAAGAACACAGCCTGACGGAGGGCATGGCGGCGTTCATCCCCGCCTATAAGCTGCTGGGGAAAATCCCGCTCGTCCGGAATATTTCCAACAAGATCGTCGTGTTGGGGAAATGACACGGCGTCTGTCGCTGACATGATGGGGCGCTCCGCATACGGCCGCGCGGCGGGAGCGCTCACAGCCTATTGAGAAAGGACGGTCCTCTATGAAAATTTTGGTATACGGAGCAGGTGTGCTCGGATGTAATCTCGCCAATAATTTGTTCCGCGCCGGCAAGGATGTAACGCTGCTGGCGCGGGGCCCGTGGGCGGAGGCGATTCGGAAGAACGGGCTGCGGATCCGGCATGTGTTTCCGCCCCATACCACGGTCAACCGTATACCGGTAGTGACGGAGCTGACGCCGGAGGACGGGTACGATGTGATCTTTGTCGCCGTGCGGTATACACAGCTCGACACGGTGATGGACGCTCTGCGGGCCAGCCGTGCGGAGACGGTGATCTTTGTGGGGAACAACGTGCGCGCCGGGGAGACGGCCGCGCAGCTGCCGGAGAAAACCGTGCTGTTTGCGTTTACGAGTGCGGCGGGACACCGGGAAAGCGACCGGGTGGTTTCGGCGGATCTGCAAAAGATCACCGTCGGGCCGCTGCGCGGCGCCGCCTCGGGCGAGACGCAGATCAACGCACTCTTTGCCGGGACGAAATATACGGTGACCTACGAGCCGAATATGGGAGACTATCTCCTGTGCCATGCCGCGTTTGTGATCCCGGCGGTTTTCGCCTGCTATAAAACCGACGGCGACCTGAAAAAGCTGAAAAAGGACAGCGCCTATCTGCATCGGCTGATCGACGCCAATATCGAGGGCTACCGCGCCATCCGGGATGCCGGACACGAGATCCTGCCGGCGGGGGACAAGGATTTTGAGGGCGCTGCGTACCGCAAGACCTGTTTCCGCTTTTTTAAGCTCATGTGCGCAACTCCGCTCGGGAAGATCTGTGCCTCCGATCACGCCATGAATGCGGTCGATGAGATGAGCGCCCTCGATCGAGATATCCGGCGGTTCTACGATGAACACCGGGCGGAGTATCCGGTGTGGCAGGCACTTGAAAAGGAATGCGGGAGGTATCTGCAATGACGGAGCTGATCCTGAAAACGGTTCTGGAGGGTTTGGGGCTGGGCGCCTTGCTGGTGCTGGTCTGTGCCGTCGGCATCCGGAAAGGGGCCGTCGGAATGGTGCATCTGTACAGCCCGGCGGTCCAGGCGCGGTGCGTCCAACTGGGACTGACCACTCATGAGAAGATACGGCGGAACGCTCTGCTTTTCAAGATCATCTGCGTGCCCGGCTACATCGCCTATGTGCTGGTCTGCGTCTATGCGGTGAATGGGGCGCGGGGTTTCTGGCCGGGATTCTGGCAGCTGCTTGTGATCCTGTCTGTGATGAATCTGATCGACCGGTTTCTGGTGGACGGATTCTGGGTCGGACTCACCGGCGCCTGGACGATCCCCGGCACGGAGGACCTGAAGCCGTACATCACCGCCGGGGATAAGCGTCGGAAATGGCTGTTCGGTACCGTCGGCATGGCGGCGATCGCGGCGGTGCTGAGTCTCGTCATGGGGCTGTTTTTGCGCTGATCGGGGGGATACGATGCTGTTTGAAACATTGGGGGACAGACATAACCCCGCCGTGCTGTTTTTCCATGCCATGGGGGTCACGGGCGCGAGCAGCGCGCCGGTGGCGCGGCATTTGCAGGACAGATATTATTGCATTCTGCCCACATCCACGGTGTATTGTGCGGGGCAGCGTTACCGCGGAAAAGCAGATGAGGTGCGGCAGGTGGAGGAATTTCTGCACCGGCAGGGGGTGGAACGTCTGGCGCTGGTCGTTGCCTCGTCCATCGGCGCGGATCTGGCTGTGGCGTTTCTGACGCAGACACAGTTGCCGGTGGAGCACGTCTTTTTCGATGGGGGACAGTTCGCCCGGATCGGAAAAGGGACGCGCCGGGTAATGACCCCGTTTCTGTATCTGGCCATCAAGAGCCTGTATTGGAGCGGGGGTAAAACGCTGAAAGCCATGCTGTGGTGCGACGACGACAGCATCAAGCCCTACTTCGTCGCCGCCGGCAAGGCGCTGCGGTACGGCAATCTGCGCCGGCAGCTGGCGGACAGTCTGGAGGATACGCCGTTCCCGCCGCTGCCGGAATCGTTGCAAAGGCATACATACTTCGCCTTTGGCAGCGCCGAAGAGCATTACCGGTATCGGGACGCGGTCATGCAGGCCTATCCGCAGGGCCGCTACCCGGTTTTTGAGGGGCATAATCATATGCAATATCAGATTCGGGATCCGCAGGGCTTTGCGGAAATGCTGTGCCGGATCGCCGAGCAGGACCGTCTGCCGGAGCTCCCCTTTATCCGAAAGTGAGGGATATCTGTGAACGAGAAAATTGAGAGAAACACGGTGCAGGAAACGCTGGTGATCCCCCTGTACGGCCGGAAAATGTGCTCGGAGCTTTACCCGGGGCTGTACCAGGATAAAACGGCGGCGGAGCTGATTGACCGGATCGACTATGACTTTTCGGTGCTGGCGAAAAAATCCGGAAGCTTGATGCAGCGCTTTGGGTTTCTGGAGGCCGCCATGCGGCAGAACGATCTGGCCTTTGAGGTGCAGGACTATCTGAGTGCCCATCCGTATGCGGCGGTGGTCAATCTGGGCTGCGGTCTCGACAGTACGGGCCGTCGCTGCGACAACGGCCGTTGCAAGATCTACAATCTGGATCTTCCCGATGTGATACAGGTACGCGACAGGCTGCTGCCCGCCGGAGAGCGGGAGGAGAATATCCCCTGCGATCTGAACGATCCTGCGTGGTTTGAAAAGATCGACGCGTCCGGCGGGGCGGTGTTTTTCGCGGCGGGGGTGTTCTATTACTTCCTGCGGGAACAGGTCATGGCGTTGGTGCGGCATATGGCAGATGCATTTCCGGGCGGGGTCCTTGTGTTTGATGCCGCCAACAGGAAAGCGGTTAAGCTGATGGTGAAAACCTGGCTCAAGGATGCCGCCATTCAGGACGTAAGCGCCTATTTTGCGGTCTCGGACGCAGAAAGAGAGCTATCTGCATGGGACAGCCGCCTGCGGGTCTCCAGCCGGGGGTATATGTATGGCTATAACGATCTGATGGACCCGTCGGTCAGCGGATTTTTTCGCTTTCTGGCCAGAGTTGGCGACGGCATGATGAAAATGCAGATCGTAAAAATCGCATTTGGGGGCGCCACGGGGTATGCCGCGGACCGCCCGTGAACAGGTGGACGGAAATCGAAAACCGCAGACCTCATTATACGGATTGCTTGAGCGATTGCTTGAGCAACTGCTCGAGCAACTGCTCGAGCGAAATGCTCGAGCGAAATGCTCGGGAAAACCGGGCGGACAGTTTGCTCAAGCAGTCTTGCTCGAACCGTCGGCGTATCGCCGACGGTATTTTTATGCGCCGCGACTGCATTCATCGGCAAAAGCCGGGCGAGAATCGCTCCGAAAAAGCGCAAAAGCAGGGAATATCCCGTTGCAGCAATATCCCGTTGCAGCGGGAGGCAAAGGCGGTACATAGTCCGGCAGACGGCGGACACGCGGAGCTTCCCTGTGCGGCATTTCGACGACGGGAGCAGAGCGCCTCGGGGTAGGCGGGACGGCGGCTTTTGGTTCCTGCACGGTCGGCCGGCGGAGGTGCCGGATGCGGCGCAACCCGACCCCGCCAGTCTTGTGCAGGAGCGGGAGGATGCGGCGCAGCTGTGGCGCACCTTCCGGAAACGGCTGACTCCTCTGGAGCAGCAGGTGCTCCTGTGTCGGTTGGGCGGCTGCTCCTATGCGCAGACGGCGCATCATCTCGGCATCGACAGAAAAGCGGTGGACAATGCGGTGCAGCGCCTGCGGCGCAAGCTCCCTGCCACCCGATGATTTTGGCAAAAGCGGCATGAGGCCGTTTGCAATAAATGCCCCGGCAACCCTGGTCAGCGCTTGGCATACTATGTCGGTCTGAATCCGTGGCTGGGCAGTTATTATCATTTCAAAGCGAGGTATCCATCCATGTACGAAGACAAGACGTTAGTATGCAAAGAGTGCGGCAATGAGTTCATCTTTACCGCCGGCGAGCAGGAGTTCTATGCGGAGAAGGGCTTTGTGAACGAGCCCCAGCGCTGCAAGGCCTGCCGTGACGCGCGCAAGAGCGCCGGTCGTCCGGAGCGCGAGATGCACGATGCGGTTTGCGCCAATTGCGGCAAGCCCTGCAAGGTGCCGTTCCGTCCCCGCGAGGATCGTCCCGTATACTGCAGCGAGTGCTTTGCTGCTCAGAAGGGCGAATAATCTGCTGCAACGTTCTTAAAGTGAAGGTGTCTGCCGGTTGGCAGACACCTTTGTTTTTTGTGCAGATCTTGGCTGTGCCCCCCGGTGGCTCCGGGTAAAACTCCGAGTAAAATAGATTTTACAGTGTCAATGCGGCGCTATTGCCGCGTTTTTCCGATCCCGAATGGAGGGGCCGTCCTGTATCCGTCGGAGAATTTTGACGAAATCGTGAATTTTGTCGATTGGGTTATCCGGCATCCATACAGTACCCACGGCGGGAGCAAGCCGACGGGTATGACGCATATAAAATGGGGGAAATGCGCCGTGCCGGAAACGGGTGCGTTCCCCTTGCTCGGCCTCTGTGTCGCCGCCGCAAAAATCCCGATATTGTAACGCTGCAGATCCCGACAAGATACGATTGTTGTTGCTTGCATTGTTGACCCTCCTATGCTATAATATAAATCGTTTGGCAGCGGGATATTTTGTTATGTGAGCACGCCGCTGGTCTTCAGCGCCCGGCGCTGCCGGCTTTTGAGGATGTACTCGTCCAGCTGCTCGTTACCGATAAAGACTCCAAAATCAATTTGAGAAAGGTTGTTTTTCATAAATCAAAATGCATCATCAGCAACTCCCAAATGGTATCAAAAGAATTCTCCGCTGACTGTTTTCGTTATGGTTTTAGCCTTGCTTTTTTTGGTGGGAGCAATCATTTTCAGTGTGTTCACCTTCAGCGGAGGAAACCGCCGCAACAAAATAACATCCGAAAAATATGAAGCGATCAATGTCGGGATGACCTATGCCGAGGTCAAAGAACTAATTGGAGAAGATGGCTATTTATTTACACAATATGGTGATGGTGATGAAGAAGTAAAGGTTTATGTGTGGAATACCGGTAACAACAGCGGGTCGGCGACGATCACTTTTCAGGGCGGAAAAGTATATGGTAAAAACGGCCGTTTTTAAAATCCCTACATGAGAAACGATCCCCCCTTTTATCAATTTTTTGAGGAGGTCTACTGATGAAAAAAACATTGCCGATTTTGTTGGTCATCTGTATGCTTTTATTGAGCGGGTGCGAGTCTGGCGTATTTCAAGTGTTTCAAAAGCCTAAAACAACGAAGGGAAGTTCGCCGGATAACCTTGTTCCTCTGGGAGAATATGTGGACATTTGTCCGGACGAACGAGATGTGCAGGTTTGCATTTCGGAGATCATCACCGGTGACAAAGCAAAGGAGCTAGTCGGTAACGAGTCACACGATTACGTTATCATTAAATTCAATATGAAGGCTGTCAACTTAAACGGAAAAGAGTTTAGCCCATCTTCAATGAAAATGATCTTGAATGATGGTACGATCGAGGGAGACACTTATACATATGACGCAGATGAAAATCTTGGTCTTTCGGAATTTGGGAGGAAAACCTTTGGGACTGAGGGCTCTATTGATTGTATTTCTGTGTTTAGCGTGAAGCTCGACCAGTGTAAATACTTAAGATATGGCTACGGGGCATATGAGGACAAGACTTACTTTGCCATAAGGGAATAGTCGATACAGCAGAAATATGCAATATCCATTTTATCGGCAAGCCCTGATCATCGATCGCCTATGATGAGCTTTCTCTTTTCGCTGCAAACTTTTCTACCCGCTCTTTCATGATCCACCAGTCTTGTTGCTTGGAATGCCCGTCGTCGATATCGTCCTCGAACGGCGCCGTGGCCCTTTCCGTTGTAAAACCGGCGTTGAGCGGGTCTTTGCGGATGCGCAGGAGAAACACGCGATGCGTTATACACACCGCGGGGGCTTGGCCGTCGTCACGCGATGGGTCAGGCTTAAATGTGCGGCCACGAGCCTGAAAAAGCCGGCAAATCGGAGTTAAAAAACTCCGTTTCCCGGGTTATATTCGTTGATGATTCCCCAAACTGCAGGAGACCCATGCTTTCGTTATTTGAAAGCAGGGGTTCTTTGACAGACTGACACCGCCGGGTTCCATTCGGAACCCGGCGGTGTGGTTTATCACCTATATCCGCAGGCGGCCGCTCTGCGCGCTGTCACACTTTGAATACAAACCGGCGCTGGATCTGGTAGCTGACGCAAAACAGCACCGTATCCACCAGGAATTTCGCCACCGTCTGATGCAGCGGCAGCAGAGCGCAGACCGCCATCACCAGCCCGGCGCTGGCCAGCATCTGGCATACGCACAGAGCGTAGTATTTCCATAGGGTCTGTCCCAGCGATTCTCGAGAGCGGAACACCGCCCGTCGATTGAGGGTAAAATTCAAAAGCGACGAGCAGACCCGCGCCACTACGGTGGACCAGAGAATTTGTTGCTCTTCCGGCAGACCGGCGAACAGCAGATGCCCGCATAGGGTGAACAGGCCCAGATCCAGCAGGAAGCAGCCGAGGCTCGCCCCCATATACCCGATAAAGTGCCGCAGGATCAGCCAGTATATCCGCAGACTGTCCCGCACCGGGCGGAAATGACTGGTTTGGTTTTCTTCTATGTAGATGGTTTCGATGGGCAGCTCCGCATAGGGAATCCGCAGCCGTCGCAGCTCCAGCAGCATATTCGTCTCATACTCGAACCGTTCGCCGGACACCTGCATGAGCGGCTCCAGAAACTGCCGGGGGATGCCCCGCAGCCCGGTCTGGGTATCGCTGATCCGCACTCCGCACAGCAGCCGGAAGGTCAGGCTGGTGGTGCGATTGCCGAAACGGCTGCGCGCCGGCACGTCGGGACGGCTGAAATCCCGCACCCCCAGATACAGCCGGCTGTCATCCGCCAGCAGCGCCTGCGCCAGCCGCAGCACATCGGCGGCGCCGTGCTGTCCGTCGCCGTCCACCGTCACCACGCCCCGGCAATCCGGACGCTGCTCCAATATATAGGCGAAAGCCGTTTTCAGCGCCCGTCCCTTGCCTCGATTCACCTCGTGGCGCAGCACCGTCACGCCGGGCAGCGCCCCCGCCTGCCGGAACGGCTCCATGTGGTTCTCGTCACTGCCGTCGTTGACCAGCAGCACATCGGTGAATCCCGCATCCAGCATCCCCTGCACCACCCGCAGCAGCTTTTCGTCCGGATTCAGCGAGGGGATAATAACCGTAATATCCATCCTGTAACCCCTTTTGTACACTGTATAAAAAATAGAGTGGGAAATGCCGCCATTTCCCACCCCAGTATATCAAACATTCCGGAAAAAGACAACCCCGAATTTTTTATCCCTGCGGCTGCTCCACCACTCCGGCGAACAGCACATTGCCGGTGTCGCCGGTGATATAGAACAGGAACGGGCGATCCAGGTGGAAATCCACCCGGGGCGGGTCCTTAGGTGTCATGGATCCGTCCTTCAGCTCCACGGTAAAGGCTGCCGCCGTGCAGCCCTCCTCGTCCACCATCACCCGGGCGGCGTGCTGAATCCGGGTCAGGCACCCACCATCGTCGGAGAGAGGGGAGAAGTCGGCACGCTCCTCGTCAAACACCTCTGTCACGCCCAACGCCTGCAGGCCCGCTGCCAAATCCATATCGCCGGATACATCGAATTTCGGCACCCGGAGCGACACCCGGCTGGTCTGCCCTTCGCCCATATCCCCCAGCCACGCGCCGCTTGCCAGCAGTGTGTCCGGGGACACGTCCTCATCGGGCAGCACAAACCACATCCGGCAGGAATCGGCGCCAAACTCCAGACTCAGCGCCCGAAAGCCCTCGCCGGAATAGACGTCGGTATCCCAATTTTCCTGGCGCAGGTAATCGCAGGTTACGTCTCCTTTCGCAGTATGGAACACATCGGATACGGTGTTTGCTGGGTCAAATTCATACGACCACCGGGCGCTGAAATACACCGTGCTGGCCAGCGCGATCACCGTTCTCTCCTGCAGCTCCACCGCGTCCGCTGCCTGCTTCAGCAGCCCGCCGGTCTGCTGATTCAGCCAGCCCCGCAGCGATTGGTTATACCCATCCGATCCCATTTTGCCGCTGAAGGAGGAGGCAAAATAGTCTTTTGCCAACGTATCCAGCGTTTTCTGCCGATAGCCGCCCCCCTGCCGCAGCCACAGGGAATTGGCCAGGCGGCAGACGCCCCGGCGACTGTCCCGGTATTCCGCCAGCCACAGGGCGTTCACCCGCTGCCGCAGCTGCTCCGCGGTATCGGCGCCCAGCAGCTGCAAAATCTGACTGCGGCTGTCGCCGTCGGTGCATTCCGCCAGCATGCCCAACGCCATATACAGATTCAGCGGGGACATGACCCGGTTTTCTCCGTTACGGTCGGATAAAAACTGCCGGGTGACGGCGGTCTGATAAGCGGACAGGGATGGCACGGTGTCGGCGGCGCGACGATCGTTCTCCCAGCAGCGATCCCACCAGTCCTCCCCCGCTTGCGGGTCGGTGTAGTTTCCTTCGTCGTCCTGCTCCGGCTCGGTCAGTTCCGGCGGATACACCGCCAGCGCCAGCGTCCGGACGCTGCCCGGCAAACCGGCGGCGGGGCGGCGATTCGGCAGCAGCACCGCTCCTGCCCCGATGGCAATGCAGGCAGCCGCTGCCACCGCACCGATCCACCAATTCCGCTTTTTGCGCCGGGGGACGGTCTTTACCACCAGAGAATCCTCCACACGGCCGATGGCGTCGCTCAATTGCTCTTTGTTCATAGGTCCCATCCTTCCTGTTCCAGATATTGCCGTAGCGCCTGTCGTGCCCGACAGAGTCGGCTTTTGACACTGCCCTGCGGCTCGTGGAGGCGGGTGGCGATGGCGGCGATCGGCTCGGCATAAAAATACCGCTGCATAAATGCCTGCTGCACCGGCTCCGGCTGCGCGGACAGCCACCGTCCGATGGCTTCCGCCAGCGCGGCGCCCTCCGTCTCGCTCTGGGGCGTTTCGGCGCCGCTGACACAGTCCGCCAGTTCCTCCAGCGAGGCGGCGTATTCTGTGCCGCCCCGTTTCTCCGCCCGGCGGCGGCGGTAGCGGTCGATGGACACCTGCCGCAGGATCCGGATCACGTAGGCGCACAAGGACTCCGGCTTATGGGGCGGCAGGGAGTTCCAGGTGTGCCAATAGGTATCGTTGACACATTCCCGGCTATCCTCCCAATCGGATAAAATCCGATACGACAGCCCCCGCAGGGTTTGCCCATACGCCCGGTCGGTCTCCCGGATGGCGCGCTCCTGCCGCTGCCAATACAACTCGACGATCTGCCGATCCTCCATCGTCTCCCCCCTTTCACCCTCTAAGCCGCAAATATCCGGACAAGGTTGCAAAAAAATTGCAAAAATTACAAAGCCGCCCTCAAAAAGAGCGGCTCTGTACCTCGGTTACGGTTCGTTTGTATGCGTGGGTGGCTGCGTGGGCGGGGCATATACCCGTCCCGACTGCCGCTGCGCCTTACGCCGCCGCCGCTGCTTGCGGGTCGCCAGCAGCACGATCAGCACCACCACCGCCACAATCAGCAGGAACGGCAGCATCCACACCAGCGCAATGCCCATGTCCTTGAATACCTCCAGCGCCGTGGAGAACGCCCCGGTGAACGCCTCCGCCAGCCGGGAGCCATACGGTGTATTGCCGCTGCGGGTCAGGGCGGTCTGGTACAGGCGCACCTGTACCGTGGCATAGGAAACCTGATTATCGTAGCGCTTGAGTTGCCCCGTCAGGCTGTCCAGCTCCCCCTGCACCTCCGCCAGCTCCTGCTCCAGCTTGAGGAGCGTATCCAGATTTTCCGCCCGTTCAATGAGCGCCAGCAGCCGGTCCCGCTGGGCGGTCTTTGCCTTGATGTGAGCGTCGGTATCGTAGTATTGGTCGGTGATGTCCTCCTCGCTGCGGGAATGGCTCTGCACCGTCCCCACCTGCGCCAGCGCCGCCCCGAAACCCTCCACCTTGTCGATGGGCAGGCGCAGCACATAGTAGCCGCTGCCGTTATCGGTGGATTCGCCGCTGATGTCGGATTCTTCCACATAGCCGCCCTGCTCCTGCACCAGTGTTTCCAGCCGCTGCACCGCCTCGGTGAATTTCTGCGTCTGCACCTCATAGCGGGCAGTGACGATCACCTTGCGCTGGGTGGCGGCGCTGCCGGAAACGCTGCCGTCTTCCTCGGCAGTGTACTGATCCTCGGTAGCCATCCGGTTGTACGCCTTGCCGCTTGCGCCGCAGGCGGTCAGCCCGATCAGCAGGCACAGTGACAGCAGGGCGATTCCGATACGCTTTTTCATTCTCCTCCAACCTCCTTCGATCCTATCCTGAGAGCATCATACCATATGGGGACGTATTTGGCAAATGACAGTTTTGTAACCGCGTGTCCCTGCCCCGGGCTTTGCGGAAGACGGCGGGGAGAATTCTTGCGGATTTCTTACATTTTTGACGGAAAATCTTACATTTTGGCGGAGCCCCTTTACAAGTGACCGGCTCCCATAGTATACTGCTCGTGTAACCGGCGGAGATGTTGCCGGAATCTTTGGAGGTGTGACCGACTATGAAACGGAGTACCAAAATATTATGGGGCGTGGCGCTGGTGACCATCGGTGTGCTGTATGGCTTGAAGGCGCTGAACCTCATCGAATTCACCCTGTTCTTTGACGGCTGGTGGACGCTGTTCCTGATCGTCCCCTGTCTCGTCGGGCTGTTTACGGAGCGGGAAAAGATGGGCAACCTCATCGGGCTGCTGCTGGGCGTGTTCCTGCTGCTGTGCTGTCAGGATGTGCTGAGCTTTGACCTGCTGTGGAAGCTGGCTGTGCCGATCGTGATCGTGCTGATCGGCATACGGCTGATTTGCGGCAGCCTGTGGAACCGTCGACTGGAGCCGATCCCCGCCGGCCCCGCGCCGGACGGCACCGGTGTGCGTACCGCTTATGCCGCCTTTTCCGGTTCCGAGCTGCGGTGCGACGGCGAGGTGTTTGAGGGCGCACAGCTGACCGCCGTGTTCGGCGGGGTCAAATGCGATCTGCGGGGGGCGCTCATCCAGAAGGATTGCGTGATCCGCGCCAGCGCCACCTTCGGCGGTATCGACATTTTGCTGCCCCCGTCGGTCAATGTGCAAATCCACTCCGACTCACTATTCGGCGGCATCTCCGATAAGACGCACCGGACCACCATCCCTGGTGTTCCCACGGTCTATGTGAACGGCACCTGCCTGTTCGGGGGGGTGGACATCCAGTGAAAGCCTGGCAGCGGGGTATCCAGTATGCGGCCATTGCGCTGGCGATCGCCCTGTGCATCGCCATTGTCGGCGGCATTGTCGGCGGGCTGCGGTTTGCCACCGAACTGCTGGAGGTATGGCATTCCCGCAGTGATGCGCCGGTCGGCACCTCGTCTGTCTCCGACAGCGCCATCGGCGACAACAATAGCTATACCCCCTCCGGCACGGTGCGGGAGCTGGAGCTGGAGATTGGCGCCGCGACGTTGCAGATTTGCACCGGCGAGACGTTCCGGCTGGAGACGAATCTCAAAAAACTGACGGTCAGCGAGGAGGCCGGTGTGTGGGTGATCCGGCAGGGCGCGGAGCGGTTCCCCACGAATCTGTCGGATCGCTATATCCGCCTGACGGTTCCCGCCGACGCCGCTCTGGACAAGGTGGAGCTGGAGGCCGGCGCCGGGGATGTGGATGTTGAAGCCCTGACCGCCGCCGAGCTGGATCTGGAATTGGGCGCCGGTCAGTTCCGTGCCGGGTCGCTCACCGCCACCGGAAAAGCGGAGATCGAGGGCGGCGCCGGTCGGCTGGTGATCGAGGGCGGTGCGCTGCACGATCTGGATATGCAGATGGGCGCCGGCAAAACGGAGCTGCGCGCCCGTCTCAGCGGCGATTGCAGCCTGGATGTGGGGATGGGTGCGGCCGAGATCGCCCTGTCGGGCAGTCGGGAGGACTATCGGCTGCGCATCGACAAGGGACTGGGGTATGTCACCGTGGACGGGAAAGCCGTCCGGAGCGGTGATGTGATCGGCGACGGTGCGGCCCGGGTCGCGTTGACCGGCGGGATGGGGCGTATCACCGTCGAATATACCGCCGACAGCGCCACCCGTTGACCGCAGCGACGATAGGGGAGCGTACACAGCGCCCCACCGCGTTTTTCGTATGTATTCCGACTGTGCTTTGCGGCCGTCCGGCGGTGTGATTCGCCCCGGAGAGGCAGGTACGGCTGACCGCTGCGGGGCATTCTCGCCCATGGACGCAAAGTCGAATAGAAAAACCGAAAGGCCGACCCGGGAGATATTCTCCCGGGTCGGCCTTTTTCTGCGCCAAGATCAGGCTTTGCGGCCCTTGTCCGCCTTGCCGATGGCAGCATTGTATTTCAAGAATATCTTGCCCTGCTCCAGAAAGATGCGCTGCTGTTCAGGAGTGAGGGAGCGGAATACCCGTAAAAGCTCCGTTTCCTCCGGCGTTTCGGCGGAGCCGGTAGGGTATTCCAGCAGATAGTCGGCCGTGACGCCGAAATAGGCGGACAACAGCTTGAGGGTGGCGAAATCCGGTTCGCTGGTGCCCTGCACATAGCCGCCCAGCGTGGAAACCGGGATGTGCAGCTCCAGCGCCGTTTGTTTTTGGGTCAGTCCCCGTTCTTCGATCAGCCGGTGCAGTTGCTCGTGGAATGCCATGGTCATCCGCTCCTTTTTTCTTCATCGCTCCTCTATTGTACTGGAGAAATAAGACTGGACAAACGAACAAATAGTTATATAATGACAATGAAAAATTAAGGAAAGGAATGGAAAACGTGGCGGGAACAGCTGAACCGCGTTGGGCAGATTTTCCGCAGCTTGTAAGTTGTGCGGAACTGGAGCGATACTTTGAAAATCGAAAAAACTATGCTTCTACCGGCCGAAGTTTTTATCATTATACTTCGCTACGGGCATTGGAGTCTATTCTCAAGAAGGGAGAACTGCGGCTTTCACCCTTTATCCGAATGAACGACAGACATGAGCAGATCAGTGCCGGGAATGAAAAGGAGCGCATCTTCTCTTTTTGTCTGAGCAGCGGCGTGAATGAAAATCTGATGCTGTGGTATCTGTATGCCGACCGGGGGCGCGAGGGAGTGCGTGTGCGGTTTACGGGGAAGATGCTGCAGGAGCTGATGCGCTGCGCCTGCGAGGTATCGTGGTATGATTTCGCGAGCGGGACAGATGTGTCGGAGCGCCGTCCGTTGACGGATTCGGAAATGGTGCGGGAAATCCGAGAGGTGCTGTACTATCGCGAACCGGGATATGCACGGGATTCCCAATGTGACCTCAAGTATTCTACAATGACGAACTACGGCAAAATCTCTCGGTCGGATTTTGCACTGTATCAAGGGCGCTATCCGTGTTTCTGCAAGAAGATCGTCTGGTTTCAGGAAAAGGAGACGCGGTTTCTGGCGGCGATAACGCCAACAGCTCTCAACGGGCTGAAATTGTCGGTGCCGATGACAGAGGATATCCATCCGGCGCTGTGGGTGAAGCTGAGCGAGCGGATACGGACGGGTTTGAGAATACAGCTTGCTCCCCAATGCCCGGATTGGCATACGCTGCAAAAGAATGGGAGATACAACGGCATTTGGGATAGGTTGGGAGGTGTTGCGCGGATAAAGGATAGCGACTACAAAGGCGATATCTGTATAGATCTTTGTTCCGGCTGTGAAAATATAGAGCATGAGGAGGAAATCAACAAATGAAACGAATTCTGGCAATAGTGATTGCAGCCATGCTGCTGTCGGCGCTGGCGGCGGGTGCGATTCCGGCAGCGGCGGAAGACCCCGGTGACACCGCCGACTATTGTCTCTGGACTCTGGACGAGACCGGAACCGTGCTGACCGTTAGCGGAAAAGGTAAGATGAACTACGATTATAAGCAAAAGAATAGTTATCGCTACACGACGCATGACTACTCTGTGACCACGATTGTTATAGAATACGGTATAACGGAGGTTCAACTGTTAGCGACTTTTTTGAAGTTGACAAGTGTCGTTATTCCGGACAGCGTAACAAGCATCGGAGATTATGCTTTTGGAAGTTGTAGTGCGTTGGTGGATATAGTGATTCCCAGTGGAGTGACGAGTATAGGAGACGGAGCTTTTCAAGGGTGTAGTTCACTGCCGGAATTAACGATTCCCAACGGTGTGACAAACATTGGAGCGGCTGTGTTTAGAGGGTGTACCGCACTGAAAAGCGTTACGGTGCCCAGCAGTGTCAAAGCTATTGGTGAAGAAGCATTTATCGGATGCACCGCACTGAAAAGCGTTACAATTCCCGATGGCGTAAAAAGCATTGAGAGCGACACCTTCAACGGATGTCTGGGGCTCACGGAGCTGACGATTCCGAGCAGCGTGACCAGCATCGGTGACGGAGCTTTCCGGAATTGCGAAAACCTGAAAACGGTCACTATCCCGGAGAGCGTGACCAGCATAGGCAATCTGGTATTCAACGGCTGTGCGGCTGTCACGATCCATTGCCCTTGTCAGTCGACGATACAGGCGTATGCGCAGGAAAAGCGGATTCCGGTTGAGATCACGCATACATTCGCGGGCGGTCGGTGCAGCCGCTGCGGTCTGACCGACGGCAGCGTAAGCAAGACGCCGGCAGTGAATTCCGGCGCACAGCCGGATTCCAAGACTGATGCCGGGGCGGGGTCCGATACACCGGAGCAAGTGTCCGATATACTGAAGGATGCCGTTACGGATTCTGCACCGGAGATAGCGGTCAAAGACAGCGACGTGTCCGCAGATGACACTGTATCCCCCGATGAGCCGCATACACGGACTGGCCGCTGGGTGCTGTACGGTGTGCCGGTGGTTATCGCGCTGGGCACCGGTGCGGCGGTGGTCGTGTTCCGGATAAAAAGAAAAGGAAAATAGCCGGAAAAAGGGAGCGATTGACCAATCGCTCCCTTTTTGCGTTACCCTCATCTTGGCCACTATCTAAGAAACGCCCCGGCATCGGTCCATGACCGATGCCGGGGCGTTTCGTGGTTTTGTATTCAGGTGTTTCGCCGCATGGGCTTTCAGCGCTTGCTCAGCACGTCTTCCTCATACTTTTTGACCTCGGTGTAGTAGTCGGCTTTCACGCCGCAGCGGCGCAGATACTCCGCCCATACATCGCCGAAGGGCATGGTCTTCAGCTCCTCCTGCACCACCATCAGCTGGGTGCCGTCGGCGGCCTCCTGCATCGCCTTCATAGCTGCGTGGGGCTGGAGCAGCGCGTTGAGCAGCGCCTTATGCACGCTGCGCACGCCGGTGACCCAGGCGGAGATCCGGTTGATGGAGGCATCGAAATAGTCGGTGGCGATGAACACCCGGTTGAGGGCGTCGTGAGCGACGATCTCCTTGGCGATCTCCTTGGTCTCGTCGTCGAACAGCACCACGTGGTCGCTGTCCCAGCGCACGGGGCGGGTGATGTGCAGGGCGATCTTCTCGTTGAACAGCAGCAGCGCCGAAATCTTATCCGATACCACCTCGGTGGGGTGATAGTGGCCGTTGTCCATCAGCGGGGTGATGCCGTTGCGGTTCACATAGCTCAGGCAGAACTCCGCCGAGCCCACGGTGTAGCTCTCCATACCGATGCCAAACACCTTGGATTCCAGGGTCACATACACCTTGGATTTGTCATAGGGGATGGACAGGATTTCGTCCAGGGACTTTTTGAAACGGGCACGGGGTCCCAGCCGGTCGGCGGGGATATCCTTATAGCCGTCGGGGATCCAGATGTTCAGCACGCAGGGCTCGCCGGTCTCGTTGGCGAAATACTCGGCGATCTCCACACAGCGTTTGCCGTGCTCCACCCAGAAATGGCGCACCGTCTCATCGGGAGAGGACAGGGTGAGATTGTCCTTCACCATGGCGTGGGAGAAGAAGGTGGGGTTGAAATCCAGACCCATATGGCGATCTTTGGCGAACTTGACCCACTTTTCAAACTGCTTGGGGCCGATCTTGTCCCGATCCACAAACCCGTCGTCCATCAGAGCGTAGCAGGCGTGTAGATTCAGCTTTTTCTTGCCGGGCATCAGCGAGAACGCCTCGTCGATGTCCGCCATCAGCTGCTCGGGGGTGGTGGCTTTGCCGGGATAGTTGCCGGTGGTCTGGATACCGCCGGACAGCTCGCCGGGGTTATCAAAGCCCATTACGTCGTCCCCCTGCCAGCAGTGCACCGATACGGTCACATTCTGCAGGGTCTCCAGAGCCTGTTCGGCGTCCACGCCGATGGCCGCATACATCTGTTTTGCTTCGTCAAAACGACTCATCTTTCGTTCCTCCAAAATTCAATGTGTGTTATGTATCATCCACGGACACGGTGATGTCCGATGGTGCCGTATAAGTGGTGCGCACGCCGGTTTCCGTGCGCTGGCAGCGCACGCTCAGCACGCCGCCGTCGGGCAAGGGATAGGTGCCCTCTGCCCAGTCCAGATCGCCCAGCGCCGGGGTCAGTCGAATGCGCTTGCCGCCGGGGGTTTCAAAGCGAATGCCCAGCACCGTTTCCATCAAAAATGGCACCGGTCCGCTGGCCCAGCCGTGGCATAGGCTATGCCGGAAATGCTCGTAGCAATAGCCGCCGAAATCCCCGTGGATATCCCGCTCCCCCTCCCGGGGCAGCCGGTCGATGGGGCTGGAGCCCTCCATCCATTCGGTGTGGAAATCCTCCCAGAAGGTGGTGGCGCCCACATCCAGCATCCCGCCGTAGTAGGAGCGCAGCGCCGCCAATGCCGCCGGCACTCCGGTGGTGCGCGCCAGCGCTGTCAGCAGGTAAAAGCTCATAAAGGTGGAGAAGTCTCTGACGCCGTCGGCGGTCAGCTGGCGGGCGGTATCCTCCGCCGATGCCATCCCCGCCAGATACAGCATCGCCACCGTGGGCTTATAGCCGCAACCGTCCATGGGGTGTTGCCGCAGCCGGGTCAGCGCCTCGTCCACCGATGTGATGTAGCCGTTGTCCTGCCACAGGCCCAGCAGCTCCCGGGCGGATTCCAGCGCCAGAATTGCCAGCGCGTGGTCGCCGTCCTCGGCGGCTTTCGTCCCGGCGGAAGGCCAATCCAGAAAATACCCCTCCAATTTGAGGAAACCGTTCTCATCCACCCGTTCGGCAATCTGCCGAGACAGCCCCCGGATATAGTCCCGGTGCTTGATGGGATAGGCGGCGTCGCCGGTGTAATGATACCAGTCCCGCAGAATGCACAGCCACCACAGAGAATAGGCGGGCATATCGTTCATCCAGCGGGGCAGGGGGGTGGTCGCCACCGCATCGTCCAGGCTGTCCTCCAGCACCTTCTGATAGCCGAATGCCGTGCGGATGGTCAGCATCTCCGGGTGGGAATCCCCGATCCAGATAAGACGGTCCCGCTTGATGCCGTCCCACAGATGGTGCTGCATACACAGCTGGCAGGTGTAAACGGCGGTGTCGAAGATATCGTTGAGCCGTGGGTCGCTGCAGCGGAACGTGCCTTTTTGCGGTATATCCCGCAGCACGCTCACCGCCAGCACGCCGGATAATTGCAGTTCTGCATCCGGTTCCTGCAGTTCAATATACACAAATCGGAACCCGGTCTGCCCCCATTCCTGGTCGCTCATGGCGGGCGCGGGAATGACGAAATCTCGGACGGCGTGGTCGTTGCCGGCATTTTTTGTTCCCAGCGGGGTCATCGCTTCGCTGGCGGACTCGCCGAACCGCAGCCGCACGGCGGGATAGCGGGCGCCGGGCGTGGCGGCGCACAGCAGCCGCACGCCCCCCTGCAGCTCCCGTCCGAAATCCAGCAGGATGCCCGCTTTCTCGGTGGTATCCCGGTTATCCAGCGTTACGGTCTCCGGCTCGGTCACGTGAATCTGTAGCGGCGTATCCGTCAGTAGCACCGGGGCGTTTCGTACCTGCCCCACCGTGGTGACAATGCGTACTGGGCGCAGAAAAGTGCGGGTCCGTTCGTCCACAGCAACCGGACGGGTGGTTGGCATCATCGGCAAAATCCTCCGCATTTGTGTTTAGATGCAGCGATCGGGGTACGATCGCTTTTTTTCGGCTTTAGGCGCTTGGGGCGGCTTTGGTGCTCTCCGCCGGTCGGGCGCTGCGGCGCTACAACACGCGGTTTGCCGAAAAGCTCCGATCGGATGCGAAAAGACTGTTTCGTACGGTCAGTCGAAGAGCGCTGCAACACCGCCGTGCTGCGCGCGATGAGACAAACAAACCGGGGAAATATACCGTTTCTGGAACGATCGTACCCCAATTGTTTTGTTTATCCGTGTAATCGCCTATATTATACGCGATTCATGCTCAACCGTCAATATGAAATATTGCATCTTTTGGCAAGTTTTTTGCTCTGTCTCACGAAACGGGATCACCCGTCGCATCCGGGTCTCGGTATGAGAACAGAAAGCAGCCGCCCGTTCCGCGGGAGCGGCCGGGCGGCTGGAGATTTTTCGGTCAATCCAGTTCAAACACCTTGGTCAGCAGCGGCTGTGCGCCGGTGACCGGGTCCTTTTCCATGATCAGGATGTCCTTCATGTATTCGTCCCAGCGCTGTACCACCGGGCTTTCGGCCTGCACACGGGCGGCGTAGGCCAGCCCCCGGGTGCATTCGTAGTATCCGAACAGCTCCTGCCCGGACAGCCAGATGGTGTAGTTGCGGATGCCGGCCTCCCGGAGAACCTCCTTCATTTCCGGCCAGATGGCATCGTGTCTGCGCCGGTATTCCTCGATCTGTCCGTCGGCGACCCGTCCCCGCCATGCGTATTTTTCCATTGCTGCATTCCTCCGCTCGTATTATTGAATGTAGCTATTGTACCGCATTCCGACGGAAGATGCAAGTCCGCTCGGTGTACTTTTTCCGCTCATTGCGTCTTGACCACGCCGCGCAGCCGATCGGCCAGATCGTTGACATAGTTAGCGCCGCGGGAGGCGAAGATCCCGGTCAGCAGCTTCCCCACAAAAGGCTGCCCGAAGGACAGCCCCGCCAGCGAAAACAGATCGGCGTCGGCGGACAGACACAGTAGCACCGAGCAGACCAGCGCGGTCAGCTGGATGACCCCGCGTTTGTAGTCTCGCTTGGTGAACATGAGGATGACCGATTTCGCGTATTCCACCAGACCCTCCACGACGATCGCCAGCAGCAGCACGGCCACAAATCCGTTTATTGTCAATGCATTCACGCTCCCCTCCCTTCATATATAGGCTGTGCGAGACGGATATATGCCGGATATGCGCGCATACTATCACCGGAAAGGAGTGTGACCGTTCATGCAGGAATGCCATAGACCCAAGCCGTCCAAGCCGACCCAGCCGCGCAAGCTGCCCGCCGCGCCGCAGGAGCCGGTTCTCGATCCGATTGTTGCGGCCGACGTGCTGCCGCAGCAGGGCAAGGGGGAGATTTCCTCCGATACCCAGGGCAGCTATACCGGAACTCCGGGGGACGATGTGCACCCGGTGCAGGATGCGGACGATCTGTAAGCCCGACGTTCGGTTCCGAGACGAAAAAGGAAACGGGCGGCGCGGCGGAGCTTCAGCTTCGCCGCGTTTTTGCCTGTTGCCGGATCGTCGGCGCCAGCCGCTCCCTGCGGCTTTTCGGTCCCATACAGGCTGTATGGCGGTTCCCCGGGCAAAACACCCGGATATTTTTCGGAGCGGTGGATGTGTCGAAAACACTTGCGAAATATCCGAAAATGTGGTAAAATGCCCCCATCCGTAAAAAACGTATGGAAAAGGAGTGTGACCGCATATGGCAAAACCTATTGTACTTTGCGCCGACAGCACCTGCGATCTGAGCCCGGAGCTGATCGAAAAATACCATGTGCACATCAAACCGCTGCATATCATTCTGGAGGGCGAGAGCCATGACGACGGGGTGGATATCACCCCCGACCAGATTTATGAGGTTTATCGGGAGAAGAAGATCCTCCCCACCACCTCGGCGGTGAATGTGGAGGAATACAAGGAGATGGCGCGCCCCTTTATTGAGGCGGGCAACGATGTGATCCACATCAATCTGGGCTCCGGCATTTCCACCTCCCATAACAGCTGCCGCATCGCCGCGGAGGAGACTCCCGGTCTGTATTCCATTGATTCCGGTAATCTGTCCACCGGTATGGGACTGGTGGTCATTGCCGCCGCCGAGCGTATCGCCGCCGGGATGCCGGTGGAGCAGATCGTTTCCGAGGTGCAGGAATTCACCCACCATGTGGAGGCCAGTTTCGTGATTGATACGCTGGAGTTCCTGCACAAGGGCGGCCGCTGCTCCACGCTGGCCATGCTGGGCGCCAATCTGTTGAAGCTCAAGCCCTGCATCGAGGTCAATAACGCCGACAGCTCCATGACCGTGGGGAAGAAGTACCGCGGCTCGCTGGATAAGGCGCTGCTGGACTATGTGAAAGACCGTCTGGAGGGACGCACCGACATCCGCACCGAGCGTATTTTTATTACCCACTCCGGAATTTCCGACGAGCGGGTGGAGCTGGTTAAGAAAGCCATCGAGCAGTATCAGCATTTCGACGAGATTCTGGTGACCCGGGCCGGCTGCACGATTTCTTCCCATTGCGGTCCCAATACGCTGGGCATCCTCTTTGTGCGCAAGGGTTGATCTCCCTTAGCCGGGGCCATAATTTCCAAAGTATGACAGTTTGTGTATGAATCTGGATATGCTGGGAAAATGTGGTCGGATTATTCAGAAAATATTCATATTTCCCGATTGACTTTTTTCGGGAAAAAGTCTATACTTTTTGCATAAGCTCGGTGGAGAATATGGACGATCCGAGCGGATACTATCATGGATTGGTTGGGGAGCTATATGGAGTCTGGATTGAATCTGAAATTGAAAAAAGCGTTGGCGGAAATGCTGTTTTTGGCGATTCTGGCCGAGAAGCCCCGGCCGATCGTGGAGATTATTTCTCTGCTGAACGAAAAGAGCGGCGGCGCGTGCAATATGCAGTTCCCGTACGCCATCGTGTACCGTATGGAGAAGGCCGGCTATGTGAAAGAGGAGGGGAGCCGCATGACCCCCGATCGGCGGCGCACCTTCTATTCCCTTACTTCGTCCGGAAAGACGTATCTGAAGGCGTTGAAACGGGATTATGCGGTGTTTATCCAGGGTGTGGACGGCGTATTCGCCTACCTGGAAGAAGGAAAGAAAAAGACCGGGAAATAATGCTGTGACGCGGGAGCGGATCGAGGTAGCTTTGCGACCTCGATCCGCTTTTTGAATTTCCGGCGGGCGATGGGTTGTAATTTGCGGAAAAGTTTGGTATACTGAAAGGGTGTACAGGGTATAACCGTTCCTCCGCGGCGGGGGTCGGCGTCTCGGTGGCTTCTGTTGCGGGGCCGATACGAATTTTGCAGGAAGGGCGCTCTCGCGGATGCGGGAGCGGGGGTCGTGGGTATGGAAAAGATAAAGAACGGACGCAAGTGGCTCTGGTGGTTCAGCCTGGGTGCGGCGCTGATCATTCTGTATAAGCTGTCCGGCAGTCTGTCCGGGGTATGGGGGGTGCTGGGAACTCTGCTGGGGATCCTGGCCCCCTTTGTGGCGGGCTTTTTTCTGGCGTTTCTGCTGTACGGCCCCAGCAATTGGCTGGAAAAGCGCTTCCTGCGCTGTAAGGGGAAGCTCTGGCCGAAGCTGGCCCGCCCGCTGGCGCTGCTCATCGTCTATTTGCTGCTGCTGGGGATTCTGGCGCTGGTGATCTCTCTGGTGATCCCCCGGCTGATCACCAGCGTGTCCGGTCTGGTGGTGTCCATCCCCGGCTATATTGACGCTGCCCAAAACCGGCTGCAGGCGTGGGTGGATCCCGACGGCCCTCTGGGACGGTTCAATCTGGCTCAGCGGCTGGATGCGGTCTATGAATCTCTGCTGGATATGGTGACGCGCCTGCTCAGCACCGAAAACGTGATGAGCGCCCTCAAGGGTGTCGTCAATGTCACCTCCTCTCTGCTGAACACGCTCATTTCCGTGATGGTGTCCGTGTATATGCTGGCCGGACGGGAGAACCTCATCCGGGAGCTGAAAGCGGTGCTGGGTCTGTTCTGTAAGCCGCGGCACATTGCGGTGCTGGGGCAATACAGCCGTCGGATTGCCTCCGTTTTCTACGGTTATTTTTACGGCGTGTTTCTGGATTCCATGGTGGTGGGCGTGGTGGTGTCCATCGGACTGCTGATCTTCCGGGTGCCCTATGCGGTGCTGCTGGGGATGATGCTGGGCCTGCTGAACATGATCCCTTATTTCGGCGCGCTCATCGGCACGGTGGGGATTGTGCTGATCACCCTGCTGTCCCGGAATATCTACGCCGCTATCGGCGTGGCGATCTACATTCTGGTGGTGCAGCAGATCGACGGCAACATCGTGCAGCCCCGGGTCGTGGGCAATTCGGTGGGCCTGCGTCCCATCTATGTGCTGCTGAGCATCACGCTGTTCGGCGGGCTGTTCGGTTTCTGGGGTATTTTCCTGGCGGTGCCGCTGATGGCGGTGGTGCAGATGCTGGTCAAGGACGCCATCGTCTGGAAAAAGCAGCGTGCGGAGATGCGGGCGGCGGTTGCCGCTCCCGATCCGGAAGAAGAATCGGCCGAAACGGAGTGATCGGCGGCGGTCGTTCCGGATATCTGCGGGAAATTCTGCCTTTTTTGATAAAAAACCGGATTTTTTGCGGTTTAAGTCTTGCAAAAAAGCGAATTATTGTGTACAATGACTGTAAGGCATCGCGCGCCTATGCGTCCGACACTCCCACAGGGCGGACGAATGCGCGGGTTTTCCTTGTCACATAGCCGCCGCAGCTTCTGCGGAGAGAGTATACGGTTTTTTTGCGTGCAGGCTGCCGCAGGATCGGGAACCGGGGTTCCCGCTGTCGAGGCAGGGCTGTCCGGCGGTGCATATCCATATTTCACCAAAAGGAGTAGTGCATATGTCCAATCGGTTATTTCAGGGGATCATCCACCAGACCAGAGAGGCCATCGACCGGACGGTGGGCGTGATCGACGAGACCATGACCATCATTGCCTGCAGCGATCTGGGGCGCATCGGCGCAACGGTGACGGATGCGTCCAGCGATGTGTTTATGACCCAGGAGCCGACGGTTGTCGGCGACTATACCTATCATGCTTTCGGCTCCCGTCCGCACAGCGAGTATGTGCTGTTTGTGGAGGGGACGGACGACAGTGCCGCCCGCTATGCGGCGCTGCTGGCCGTGTCGCTGACCAATATCAAGCAGTATTACGATGAAAAATATGACCGGAGCAATTTCGTCAAGAATGTGATTCTGGACAATATCCTGCCCGGCGATATTTACCTCAAGGCTCGTGAGCTGCGTTTCAACAGCGACGTCAGCCGGGTGGTGCTGCTGATCCGGGTGTCCGCCCGCACGGAGGTGTCGGCTTTCGATGTGGTGCAGAACCTGTTCCCGGAGCGCACCAAGGACTTTGTTATCAACATCAACGAGACGGATATCGCGCTGGTCAAGGAGATCCGCTCCGGCATCGAGACCAAGGATCTGGAAAAGCTGGCGCGCTCCATTGTGGACACCCTCAGCGGCGAATTCTACACCCAGGCGGTGGTGGGCATCGGCACCGCCGTCGAGGAGATCAAGGACCTGGCCACCTCCTTTAAGGAGGCGCAGGTGGCGCTGGAGGTAGGCAAGGTATTCGATACCGAAAAGGCCATCGTCAGCTACGACCATCTGGGTGTGGCCCGGCTGATCTATCAGCTGCCCACGACCCTGTGCGATATGTTCCTGCGGGAGGTATTCCGGAAAGGCTCCATTGATTCGCTGGATCAGGAGACGCTGTTCACCATCCAGAAGTTCTTTGAGAACAACCTGAATGTGTCTGAAACCTCCCGGAAGCTGTTTGTGCACCGCAATACGCTGGTGTACCGTCTGGAAAAGATCAAGCGCCTGACCGGTCTCGATCTGCGGGAATTTGATGACGCGATCGTGTTCAAGGTTGCTTTGATGGTCAAGAAGTATCTCAACGCCAATCCGGTGAAGTATTGATCGCTGCCGGGCGGCCGCCGGTGTGCTTGTGCGGGTTCGGCGCGGACTTGGATCGGCGCTGCGCACGGGACGCTGTTCCGGGCCGTATACCGGGGCGCTCCGGATGTCTGGCGCATATGACCACAGCCGTCGGCAGAGTCTGTCGGCGGCTGTGTTGGCAGTATTCCCCGGAAGATTTTGAGGCTTGCACCGGTGGCATGACGACCGCTATACTGGTGGGGGACCAAGTGTAGGGCGATACCGTGTGCGCTCTGCGTCGGGCGGGCACCGGCGACCTGAATTGTGCGCTTTCGCTCCGGCGCGGCTTTGCACGGCCGCTGCGGTGTGAAAACGCCCGCCGCCCGCCGCCGTGCAAAGCGGCGGACCACATCGCCTTATGCCATCGGCAGCATCCGGCTGCCGCAGCAATCAAAGGAGGCTCGGCATATGATCGAATTTCGCAGTGTCTATAAAACCTACGGAACCAGCAGTCACGCGCTCAACGACGTGAATCTGCATATTGACGACGGAGAATTTGCCTTCATCGTGGGGGCGTCCGGGGCGGGGAAAAGCACCTTTCTCAAGCTGATCATGCGGGAGGAGGTCCCCACCTCCGGCGAGGTGATTGTGAACAATTACCGCCTTTCCCGGCTCAAGCGGCGGGAGGTTCCCTATTTCCGTCGGAATCTGGGGATCGTGTTTCAGGATTTTCGACTCATCAATTCCATGACCGTCTATGAGAATATTGCCTTTTCCATGCGGGTGACGGGGCGCTCCCCCCGGGAGATCCGGCGGCGGGTGCCGTACCTTCTGGAGCTGATGGGGCTGCAGGGTAAGGGCGACCGCCATCCTCTGGAGCTGTCCGGTGGCGAGCAGCAGCGGGTGGGGCTTGCCCGGGCGCTAGCCAATAACCCGAAGCTGATCATCGCGGACGAGCCCACCGGCAACGTGGACCCCCAGATGTCCTATGATATTGTGGAGATGCTCAGCCGGCTCAATGAAAAGGGCACCACCGTGCTGATGGTGACCCACGAGCATGAGCTGGTGCAGCAATTTGACCATCGGGTGATCACTCTGGCGGACGGGCGCATCGTATCCGATACCGGCAAAAAAGCGGCGGCTGTCCCGCAGCGGGAGCCGGCTTTGGTGGGAGGTGATCTCCTGTGATGCGTGCCAATGACGTGCGATATCTGGTGGGAGAGGGCTTGCGCAATACCTGGCGCAACCGGTTTATGGCGCTGGCCAGCGTGGGCGTGCTGATCATCTGTCTGCTGCTGACCGGGTTCTCCTATCTGTTTTATGTGAATATCGACCATCTGTTCCAGACCGCCTACGAGCAGAATGTGGTGGCGGTGTATCTGAACGATGGATTGGACGAGATGGCGACCGCCCAGGTGGGCGAACGGCTGCAGGCTCTGGATAATGTGGCCAATGTCCGCTTTATCTCCAAGGAGGAGAGTCTGGAGCGGTATAGTCAGGATCTGCCGCCGGAGATTTACGAGAGCTATCAGGGGGAGGATAACCCCCTGCCGGATACCTATATTGTATCTCTGCGGGAGCTGGAGAATTTTCAGTCCAGTCTCACCGCTATCGAGCAGGTGGAAGGGGTGGAGAGCGTCTCCTATGACGGCGATATTGCCGCCACCCTGTCCCGGCTGCGGCGCATCGTGCTGGCGGTGAGCGGCACACTCATTGTGGTGTTGCTGGCGGTGTCGCTGTTTATTATTGTGAATACCATCAAGCTGACGGTGTACAGCCGGCGGCTGGAGATTTATATTATGAAGTCCGTGGGCGCCACCGACAGCTTTGTGCGGCTGCCTTTCGTGGTGGAGGGCGTGATGATGGGGCTGCTGGCGGGCGGCATCGGCTATGGGCTGATTTACCTGCTGTACCGGTGGCTGGCGCAGCGCTTCACCTTCGGTGTGCTGATGAGCCTGGTATCCTTCCGGGCGGTATGGGCGCCGCTGCTCATCGGATTTTTGGTGGGCGGCGTGCTGGTCGGTGTGTGCGGCAGCGCCATCTCCATGAACAAATATCTCAAGCAGGAAGGGAGTATGCGGATATGAGACACAAGCGGTTGCGGCTGCGGGTAAAGGCGCTGCTGATGGCGGCGGTGATGGTGGCTCTGTGCGCTGCGCCCATGACCGCCTCGGCGTCCCAGCAGACGGAGCTGGAGAATCAGCTTCGGGAGCTGCAAAAGCAACAGGAGACCATCAAAAAGAATCTGTCCAAGGCGAAAAGCGACCTGTCCGCCAGCCAACAGCGGCGGAATTTGGTCAGCTCGCAGATCAACAATCTGGTGAAGCAGCTGAATATCATTGCCACCCAGACGGCGGAGCTGGACAAGCAGCTGGGGGAGACCCAGACGCAGATCGCCGCCACCGAGGAGGAGATCGCTGCTAACGAGGCGGCGGCGCAGGATACCAAGGATAAGCTGGCGCAGCGCCTGCGGGCGTTGATGAAGAGCGGCAACGTCACCACGATCCAGATGCTGCTCAATTCCCAGAGCTATACCGATTTTCTGCTGAAGGCAGAGGCGGTGAAACGCATTTCCGCCAATGACCAGGCGATGATCACCGAGCTGGAAACGGCGCTGAAGGAGCTGGCTGCCAAGAAGCAGACGCTGACCGATAAGAAAGCCCAGCTGCAGCAGGACAAGCAGGCGATGGAGGAAAAGTTAGCGGATTCCAACGCCAAGAAAAAGGAGCTGGACAGCCTGTATGCCACGGCGCAGAGCGAGGTTTCCAGCGACCAGAGCGCCGTCAACGATTATAACAACCAGCTGAAAAGCAATCAGGACGCCCTGGAAAGCGCCAATAAGGCGCTGGAGGAGCTGCTGAAGGGGGGCGGCAGCACCGGCACCTATAACGGGCAGATGATGTATTGGCCGGTGCCCACCGTGCGGGCGATCTCCTCCTATTGGGGGGATCGCTGGCAAAAGCTCCATCGGGGCATCGACATTGCCAACGGTCCCATTAAAATTTACGGACAGAACATTGTGGCGGCGGCGGACGGCACCGTGATTTTGGCAAACTACACCAGCACCTGGGGTTATGGCTGGAGCTCCGGCTACGGTTACAGCTGTGTGATTGAGCATGGTAAGAACAGCGCGGGGCAGACGGTGACGACCCTGTATGCCCACTGTTCGGAGATGTATGCCCGGGTGGGGCAGAAGGTGGTGGGCGGTAAGACCGTCATCGGCAAAGCCGGCAGCACCGGCAATGTGACCGGACCCCATCTGCATTTTGAGGTGCGTCTGAACGGAAAATCCGTGAATCCGTATCCCAATTACGTCCATCCCAACGTGAACTAAAACGGAGTGAGTCGATGAAGAAGAAGATTACCGTCAGCACGGCGGTCACCCTGATTATTCTGACGGTGGCGCTGACCGTGTCCATTACCATGCTGGTGGCGATGCGGTATTTCAACCGGCAGGTGCAGGATGTCTCCCAGCGGCAGGCGATGTATACCCATATCAACGATGTGGACAAAAAGGTGCGGGAATACTATACCGATCTGGACGAGGAGGCGCTGCGCCGGGGTATCACCGAGGGGTATATCCAGGGGCTGGGTGATAGCTACGCCGCCTATTTTTCCACCGAGAACTATGTGAAAGAGAAAAACCGTCTGGCCGGTCGCTGCGGCGACGTAGGTCTGGGGGTTTGCACCAATGCCGCCGGTCAGCTGGTGGTGTGGCGGGTGGACGCCGATTCCGCCGCGGATAAAGGCGGAGTGAAGGCAGGAGACGTGCTGAAGGCGCTGGATAATGAGGATGTGACCGGAAGATCCGAGTCCGAGATCCAGGCAAAGCTGGACGCCGCCGCCAAGGTGCTGCTTAGCGTGGAGCGGGATGGTTCGCCTCTGGCCTTTGAGCTGTCCGCCTATGAGCATACCCTGCGCACTGTGCAGAGCGAAAAGCTGGATTCCGTCGGCTATGTGCGGGTGACGGCTTTCTATGAGAATACTCCGGAGCAGTTCAAATCCACTGTATCCTCTCTGGTGGAGCAGGGGGTGACCGGACTGGTGTTTGATCTGCGGGATAATGCGGGCGGCCTGCGGTCGGCGGCGGAGGAGGTCATCGCCTATCTGATGCCCCTGGGACAGTACGGCACCGAAACCGATAAAAACGGCACCGTGACCAGCCTGGTGTCCAAGTCCACCAACCAGCTCAGCCTGCCCACCGTGACCCTCATCAACGGCGGCACGGCGGGCGAAGCGGAGCTTTTCGCCGGGGTGTTGCAGGAGTTCAGTTTCACCACCGTGGTGGGGGAGACCTCTGCCGGCAAGGCGGAATATCAGGAGTATTTCACGCTGGAGTCGGACAATTCCGCCATTCGGCTGACGGTGGGCGAGTATGGCCGCCTGAAAGGCGGCAGCTGGCAGGAGCAGGGTATCCTCCCCGATTTGGAATCGGCATTGACCGACAGCCAGCGGGCAAATATTCGGCTGACGGCCATCGCGGACGATCCGCAGGTGAAAGCGGCGCTGACGCAGATCAGCAACCCGGTGTCGGTGAAGAGCGGCGCTGTGAATAAGCCCGCCACGGCGCCGACCGATTCCGGCGAGTAAGAATAGCGGGAGTATAGACCGGCTTGCCATGGGGCAAGCCGGTTTTTCATCGGCCGTCAGCGGTCGGGAGATCGGATGCGGCCGGGGCGGCAGAATATTTTGCGGCCGGGGGTTTTCATTTGCCGTGGAATGTGGTATGATACACAGCGTGAGCCGATAGGGAAAGGGTGAAGCGGGAATGAAACGATGGAGCGGGTTTCTGACAGCGGTGCTGGCTTTGGGACTGCTGCTGCCAACGGCGGCGGAGCCGTCGGAACCGGTGACACCGGCCGATACACAGGAGGAAACCGCCGTCGTGCTGCTGACCGAACCGGAAACTCTGCCACAGGGGTGGACGCTGTATGCGGGAGACAGCCGGCAGCCGTCCAATGCTGTCGTATGGACGGATGGATGCGCCGGACAGGCGGTGTCGCTGACGGCGGGCGAAACGCTGCGGCTGGAGGAGATCACGGTTCCGTCGGAGTTTTCTCTTGATTTGCGGGTACAGTGGACGGCGCCCGTGCCGGAAATGCCGAGCGACCGGCTGCCGACGCTGCTGACGCTGGAGGGAGCGCCCGGGTTGCGGCTGGCGGCCTCCGGCGTGGACGGAGAGTATGTGCACAGTCCGCTGCTGCAGGTGACGGATGCGGCCGGTGGCACGCAAACTCTGTCGGCGGAAGGCACCGACGGTCTTGGCGATGGACAGTGGCATCGTCTGACGGTGGTCGGTGACGGCAGCGGCACCCGATTGTATCTGGACGGTATGCCGGTGTGCGAAACTCCGGTGTCGGTGACGGAAACCGGGGAAACCCGGCAGCTGTGCATCGGCGGCAGCACGGAGGAAACCGGGGTGACGGCGCTGGTGGATGAGGTGTATCTGTATGACCGGGCGCTGACGCTGGCGGAGCTGAACGGAAACGGACAGCCGGAGGGATCGTCTGAGGAGCGGTGGGACCCCATGGCCTCGGCGGATCGCGCGACTGCCCCCGACCCGCTCCGGCCCCATAACCGGCTGTGGATTCTGGCGTTTCCCGGCGGGGCTGTGGTGCTGCTGGCGCTGCTTGCCTGGTGGCGTATGAAAACCCAAACCCGGCAATGAACACGGGGATGACCGATACGAATGACCGACGGAGCAGTTCGTCGGTCATTTTTTTCGGGATTTTCCGTGAGGTTTTGGCGGGTTGGGGCGTGTAATAGGTGAAAAAGGTCTTTTTCACACGAGGAGGGTACGATGGATCGAGGAGCAGAGAGCTATCGCCGGTTCCGGGAGGAGGGCGATGAGCAGGGCTTGGCGGAGATCATCCGGGACTATCAGGACGGGCTGATTCTGTATCTCCACACGCTGGTGGGGAATATGGCTTTGGCGGAGGAACTGGCGGAGGATACCTTTGTGCGGCTGGGAACGAAAAAGCCCCGCAACAAGGGCGGCAGCGCCTTCCGCACGTGGCTGTATACCATCGGGCGGCACATCGCCGTGGATCACTGGCGGCGGCAATCCCGGCGGCGGGAGACCCCGCTGGAGGAGGCGGCGCAGCAGCCGGGGGAGAGTGCCCAGCCGGAGCAGGCATACCTGCAAAATGAGCAAAAGCGGCAGCTGTATAAAGCGCTGGCAGCGCTGCCGCCGGATTACCGGCAAATTCTGTGGCTGGTGTATTTTGAAAACTTCTCTCTGCGGGCGGCGGCAAGCGTGATGGGCAAAAGCCCCCACGCCGTCGAAATGTTGGTCTGCCGTGCCCGGTCAGCGCTGAAAAAACAATTGGAGCAGGAGGGCTTTGTGTATGAAAACCTATGAAGAAATGACCGCCCGGGTGCTGGAGCGGGTGCATACCTATGAGCGGGCGCAGCGGCAAAAGCGGCAGCGGCTGACCCGGGGCGCGGCGACGGTGGGCTGCGTATGTCTGGCGGGCGCCGCCGGACTGGGGCTCTGGCGCAGTGGGGTGTTCCGCCCCCTGCCGGGGACGGAGAGCAGCCAGCCGGACGCACCCCAGGGGGAAATGACGGTGCCGGCGGAGGACGCTGCCACCACCGTCCCCAACAGCAGCGAGGGTCAGACCACCACCGCTCCCGACGGCCGCGGGGAGCAAACCACCACCAGCCGGTCGGCAACCGTGAACGAACCTCAGGACCCGACGGAGAGCCACCAAACCCCGGCAAAGCCGGACGGCAAGATCATCTGGTGTGTGAATGTGGTGACCGGTATGGCGGAGCAGGCAAGGCGCTGGGACCCGGCGCAGTGCGTGACGGAGCGCCGCACCGCCGCCGATACAGCGGCTTATTTTGAACGGGATCTGCGGCAGGCACTGGCGGATTTCTGGAAAAAGCAGGCATATCCCGGGTCGTATACCCTGTGTACGGTCACGCCGGTGGAAAACGACGCCTATTCGCTGGTGCGCCGCCGGGAGGATGGACAGATCGTGGACGATACAGCCACCTATACGGCGGAGATGATGCAGCTGTATGAGGGGGCGGCGTTCTCGGAGCGGTTCACCGTGTCTGTGACCGCCAGCCGCATCGCTCCCCCCGCCGCCTTTGCCGACCGGCGGCTGTTGAGCAGCACCGATGGGGTCAACCAGTTTAAGACTTCGGACGGTGAAATGTATGATGTAAAGGTATACGAAGTCGGCAAAGACAAGGTGGTGGCGGATTTCGCCGTCCACGGCATCTATTATCGGGTGACCGCCGAAGGCGAGGTGAACCATGCGGCGCTGCGGTGCTTTATCGAGTTGGGAATTGCCGGATAAGGCTTGCACTCGGCGGAAAAATGTGGTATGATACCTCCTGTGAATTGACTTTTTCCGTTTAAGGAGGTATCTGTCGTGCCGAATTTTACGAAAACGGCCATAAAAACGTCCTTTTTGAAGCTGCTCAATGAGTATCCCCTGAGCAAGATCAGCGTACGCAGCATCGTGGAGGATTGCGGCATCAACCGCAACTCCTTCTACTACCATTATCAGGATATTCCCACCCTCATTGAGGAGATCATCAAGGAGGAGGTGGACGGCCTGATTGCCAACTATTCCTCCATCAGCTCTCTGGATCAGTGCGCCGAGCTGGCGTTTCAGTTTGCGCTGCAAAACCGCAAGGCGGTGCAGCATATCTACAATTCCGTCAACCGGGATGTGTACGAGCGGTATTCTCTGGCGCTGTGCGAATATGTCATCACCACCTATCTCAACACCGTCTACGGCGAGGTGCCGCCGGGGGATAAGGAGCGGGAGCTGGCGGTGCGGTTCTTCAAGTGTGAGCTGTTCGGGCTGACCATCGACTGGATCGCCGGCGGAATGCGGGACGACGCCACCGAGGAGATCGGGCGGATCACGGCGCTGTGCCGGGAAATTTCGGCGGAGGTATTCCGCAAATCCGCTGCTGCCGAATAAAGCTGGATACAGAAAAACGACTCCCCGGTGGATTTTCCGCCGGGGAGTCGTTTTGGTGAATGGTGCAGCAAAAAGGGGAGAAAGTGCCGGCTCCCGGACATATTTTGCAAAATCCGGTAGACAATCCCTGTCAAATGCGGTATGCTTACCATCGGTGAGAACCATTAAGGGGGATGAAGCGATGGCACAGGCGGGTGAGACGGAGTTTACGGTGCTGACCGCTGTAAAGCGGGTGCGGGAGGAGCCGCTGGCGGTGAGCTTGCATGTGCACCAGTGTTATGAGCTGGTGTATTATGTGCTGGATGAGGGCGAAACGGTGATCGAGGGGCAAGCCTACCCTTTGGGGGCGGCGGTCTTTGCCCTGCTGCCGCCGGGCACGAGGCACGGGGAGACCCACCGGGGTAGCTGCTCTCTGCTGTTTGTGCAGTTTACCAGCCCGGTGCCGCTGCCGCTGACCGTGGGGGTGGATAGCAGCGGGCAGCTGTATCCGGTGCTGAAGGTGGTGCTGCGGGAGCTGCTGGAGCAGCCGGAGGGATACCGGCTGATGCTGTCCGCCAAGCTGCGGGAGCTGGTGGCGCTGCTGCTGCGGTGGCAGCCTAACCCCCGGCGGCATATGCATAAGGATTTCCAGTTTGTCGTTCAATATCTGGACGAAAACTACCACGAGAGAATCGTGTTTTCGGAGCTGGCGCAGCAGTTTCATTACGGGTATGACTATTTCCACCACTATTTTAAGCAGGTGACCGGGCAATCTCCCCGGGCATATCTGCTGGAGCGGCGGCTGCAAGGAGCCTGCCGGATGCTGGAAAACCCGGCGGTGAGCTGCACGGAGGTGGCATACCGCTGCGGATTTTCCACGGCGCCCCAATTTTCGGCGGCGTTCCGGCGGCGCTTTGGCGCCTCCCCGACCGAATACCGAAAAAGCCACTGCGTATAAGAAAGACAGCCATTGGAGGATAGACACGCCCCCGGAGGTACGGTATACTGTCTATACAAACAACAGCTGAGGTGAGATAAGTATGACGTATGCACAGTACCGAAAAAATCTGGATGTCCCGACAGAGCCGGTGGACGTAATTCTGGATACAGACGTCTCCAATGAGATTGACGACCAGTTTGCCATCGGGTATCTGCTGCGCTGCGGGGAGCGGCTGCGGCCGGTGGGGCTTTGCTCCGCCCCGTTTACGGGGATGCAGGGGATAACCGACCCGGCGCAAGGGGCGGATATGACTTGGAGGGCGCTGCAGCAGGTGGTAACGGTGGCCGGGCGGGAGGACCTGCTGGAGCGGTGTTATCCCGGCTGCCGGGCGTATCTGCCGGACGAAAAAACACCGGTGGATTCTCCGGCTACCCGGTTTATGGTGGAGACGGCGCGGCGGTATTCCCCGGAAAAGCCCCTGTATCTGGTGGGCATCGGGGTACTGACCGATATTGCGTCGGCGCTGCTGATGGAACCGGCCATTGCCGAAAACGTGGTGATCGTGTGGTTGGGCGGTCATGCCCAGCATCTGCCCCGCACCGATGAGTTCAATATGGTGCAGGACATAGCCGCCGCCCGGGTGGTGTTTGACAGCCCGGCGCCGCTGGTGCAGCTGCCCTGTTTCGGGGTGGTGGAGCAGTTTGTCACCACCCGGTATGAGCTGGAGCATTGGCTGAGCGGAAAAGGGGCGCTGGCGGACTATCTGTGTCAGCTGACGGTGGATGAATACCGCAACGAGGCGGTGGAACGCCCCTGGAGCCGCTCCCTCTGGGATGTGACCGCCGTGGCGTGGCTGATGAATGACGGCAACCGGTTTATGAACGCCGATATACGCCCCGCGCCGGTGCCGGAATACGATTCCCGCTACGCCTATGATTCCACCCGCAAGCCCATGCGGTATATCACCGCCATCCGACGGGACGCCTTATTTGCGGATATGTTCCGGCGACTGGCAGAATAAGTCCGGTGTGGCTCCCCGGCGGGTTACCCGCCGGGGAGCGTTCTGCTTTCATCGGGTCGCAGCGGCGAAGTGGGGATACCTGTCGGCAGAGGATAGCGCTTTTGGGCAATCCGGCGCGCCCTGTCTGCCGTTCGGTCCCCAATGTCCGTATTGCTGCGGCCGTCTCTTGAGTTTCCTGTATCCCGAGATGGCCCGCTTACTTGTCGGTATACCAAAAGGGGAGACAGCACTGCCCGTAACGGGCGGTGATCGGCCGGAGCCGGATCGCTGTCCCCCATGCCGGTCTTCCCCTGTAAAATGCACAGTGACTCGCCGTCTTTCTCAAAGCCGGAACTTTAAGCCGTGCGCTGCTGTAACCGGCAGACACCGTTTCCGGAATAGTATGCCGTCCTCGGCTTTGTCAACCGAGGACGGCATGGCGGATGGGCCGTCTTTCAAGCGGCCGGTTCCAGGGTGATGCCGGTGTAGTAGTAGCGGAGGATCTCATCGTAGGAATATCCCTGCCGCGCCAGATAATCGGCGCCGTATTGGCTCATGCCGACGCCGTGCCCGTAGCCGTGGACGGTGAACTGAAAGACGCCGTCCCGACAGGTATAGGTAAACGCCGCCGAACGCAGGCCCAGGGCCGTGCGCACGGCCGATCCCCGGACGGTTTGGCCGCCGACGGTGAGGGTGGCCACCGTTCCGGCGGAGGACAGCACCGGATCCCGGAGCCATTCCGCCGGGTCCCCCTCCAGCGCGGCTTGCGGAAACGCCTGCGTCAGCGCCGCCTTGACCTCATCGGCCGTCCGCGACACGGCGGTTTCAAACTGAGGGGATAACCGGTCGCCGGGGCTGGCCACCGGCTGCAAATACGGCAGATCATTCCCCCAGACCACGGCGGCGGATTCGGTGCTGCCGCAGCTGAGGGCAAAATAGCAGGCGTCGATCCATTCGCCGCCGCAGGTCATATAGCGTCCTGCCACCGCGTCCACGGCGGCGCACAGCTTTTGATAGTTCAGCTCATACTGGTTGCCCCACCGCTGCCGCAAGGCGGTTTCGTCATACTGTGCCGGGAATTTTTCGTCCGGTGTGGCGAAATCCGCCCCTTTCAGCGTCGGGTCGGGGTTCTTGCGGTGTAGTTGCCGCTGCCGTCCGTAGTATGTATAGGCGGCTACGACCTGGGCCTTCAGCGCCTCGGTATGATAGGAGGCGGGCATCTCGAAGGCCAGAGTGCGGATGAGAAACTCCCGCTCGGACAGCGAAACCACTTCGCCGCCGGCGAGCACCCGAAACGACTGCTCGCCCGATGCGGGTGCGGTCGATTCGGTCGGAGGGGCGGATTCGGCCGGGGGTGCGGTCGGCGAGGCCGCCCGTGGCAGGGCGGGCAGGGGGAACAGCAGCAGCAGTACGGCAACGGTCAAAAGCAGAGCGGCATATCCCTTCATGTGGCTCATCCTTCCGGTTTTTTCTGCGGGCAGCACCGCCATAGTATATCCCGTGGCGGCATCGGCGGACGGTTTTTGTGCGGTATTGCCCTTGACTTTGGGGGCAAAACGGATTATGATAGGAGATATTATCCGGACAGGACGGCGTCGGTCCGCCGTATACGGCGGGCGCGGTCTCCGTTCTGTCGGATCAACGGTACCGGTTGTCCCACTGTGTCAAGCATATGCGGCGGATGCGGCGAATATGCACGCACGATGGGCGACCGAGGAAGGGCGGCGACAGACCGTGCAACGAATGAATATCAGGAAATGGAGTGGTGCCGTGCGCACGGCGGCTCTTGTAGGGGGTGGCATGACGGCGGTGACGCTGGTGCTGCGGGTGGCGCTGATGCCGACGCTGCGGGATGGCGATACCGGCCGGTTTGCCATGAGCGGCGTGGTTATCGGCGTGATGCTGGTCACGTTGATCGCGCTGGGAATTTTCGGCCTGCTGACCCCCCGCCGGAGGATCGACGTGACCGGCGCGGCGGCGCTCCCGGTGGCGCTGCTGACCATGGTGGCCGGCGGTGTGCTGGCCGGCGGTTCTCTGTGGGAGATGCTCGACTATTGGATCAGCGGCGTCATGCCGGAGCCGCAGGCGGCCCAGCTTGCCGGACTGGCCGTGCCGCTGCTGTGGCTGTATCTTCTGTGCGGCGTCGGCGGCGGCGCAGGGCTGGTGTATTTCGGGCTGCGTATGGCGGCGGAGGGTGGCACCCGCATCGGCATGAGCGCCGCGCCGCTGCTGCTGCCGGTGCTGTGGATGTGGTTTCGGCTGGCACGGTATGAGATGTCCTATGCCAGCGCCGTGCGCCTTTCCGAGAGCTTTTACGATTTCGGTATGTTTTTGCTGGAGATGCTGTTCCTGTTCAAGTTGGCGCGGTACGCCTCCGGCATCGGCAGCGTTAAGCCCGGCCTGCTGACCTTCTATGCGCTGGGGACGGCGCTGTTTGCCATCACCGGGCCGCTCACCCGTCTGTGTATGTTCCTGCTGGGCGATACGGAGGCGTATCTGGCCAGCCAGTTGGCCGGCGCGCCCGATCTGGCCATCGGGGTGATGGCGTTGGGCTACGCGCTGGCCTGGGCTTACGGCTCGTCGCGACTGCCGGAGTCGGAATCCGGTGCGTCCGATTCCGACGAGGGTGCGGACGCGGATGCCGTCGGCGATTCCGATGCCGGGTCTCCCGCAGCCGAATCCCCGGCGGAGGACGCCGGGGAGTAAAGCCAGGCAAAGAACCCGGTCCATACCGGGGACAGGGTATCCCGCAGCAGCTCGTCCGCCGTGGGGCTCACATACGGACGGGCGCCCGAGGGGATCTCTTCTGTGCGTCCGATGGAGAAAGCTACCGAATTCCCGCAGAGCGCCAGACTGCCTTTGTGCAGTCGGGCGCTTTCCTGTATGAGCCGTAGGGCGTCCCCGGCGTTGAGGGGTGCGTCGGCCGTGACGGTAACGGTCAGGCAGTGGGCCTGCTCCTGCATCCGTACCCATAGCGGCCGGTGCGGCGCGGTGCGGCAGGCTTCCCGCAGCAGCCCCAACAGCCCCAGCGAGAGGATGCGGGGGTGCAGCATGGCGCAGAAATCAATGGCGGTTTCCTTGGCCGGGAATACGAACAGCGGCTGCCCCAGCCCGGCGGCCAGCCGCTGAGCGGCGGTGAGCAGATTCTGCATCAGCGGCACGGGATTCCCCCACAGGAGCGGACGGTTGCCGCCGCTGCTTTGCAGCACCTCGTCGATCTCCAGCTGCCCCAGCTCCCGCAGTCTGGCGTAGTATACCGTTTGCTGTTCCGGCGTTTGCTGCTCCGGAGACGGTACGGACAGGAAATATGCCGCCAGTTGCTCCCGGCGGCTGCCTTCGGCTTTGGCTTCGGGCTTGGAAGATCGTGGCATGGACATGATCGACTCCTTTTGTTGAATGTGAATACGGCATTGATTGCCGATTCGTGTGATTTGTACAAAACTCCGAAAGTAGCAATGAATTGGTTAAAAATGTAACAAACATCTTGCAATTCCGGGGGATTTGCGGTAGAATACAGACAGACTAAATAAACGGAGGTAATTGTGTTATGGCAGTTAAAGTTGCAATTAACGGTTTCGGCCGGATCGGCCGTCTGGCGTTCCGTCAGATGTTCGGTGCCGAGGGCTACGAGGTCGTGGCCATCAACGATCTGACCAGCGCCAAGATGCTGGCTCACCTGCTGAAGTATGATACGGCTCAGGGCAACTATGTGGCCATGGGTCACACCGTGGATTTCCACGAGGGCGAGGGTGAGGATAACTATATCACCGTCGACGGCAAGAAGATCGTGATCTATGCCATCAAGGACGCCAATGAGTGCCCCTGGGGCAAGCTGGGCGTGGATGTGGTGCTGGAGTGCACCGGTTTCTACTGCTCCAAGGATAAGGCGCAGGCGCACATCAACGCCGGTGCAAAGAAAGTGGTCATTTCCGCTCCTGCCGGTAAGGATCTGCCCACCATCGTGTACAGCGTGAACGAGAAGACCCTGACTGCCGAGGACAAGATCATCTCCGCCGCTTCCTGCACCACCAACTGCCTGGCTCCCATGGCCAAGGCTCTGAATGACTATGCTCCCATCGAGAGCGGCATTATGACCACCGTGCACGCCTACACCGGCGACCAGATGATCCTGGACGGTCCCCAGCGCAAGGGCGACCTGCGCCGCGCTCGTGCCGGCGCCCAGAACATCGTCCCCAACACCACCGGTGCCGCTAAGGCCATCGGTCTGGTGATCCCCGAGCTGAACGGCAAGCTGATCGGCTCTGCCCAGCGTGTGCCGGTTCCCACCGGCTCCACCACCATTCTGGTGGCGGTTGTCAAGGGCAAGGACATCACCGTGGAGGGCATCAATGCGGCGATGAAGGCGGCTGCCTCCGAGTCCTTCGGCTACAACGAGGATATGATCGTGTCCTCCGATGTCATCGGTATGCGGTACGGCTCCCTGTTCGATGCCACCCAGACCATGGTGGCGAAGATCGACGACGACACCTATCAGGTGCAGGTCGTGTCCTGGTACGACAACGAGAACTCCTACACGAGCCAGATGGTTCGTACCATCAAGTACTTCGCTGAGCTGGGCTGAGTCCCGCCAGAAAGCCTTGCAGGATTGCCCCGGCGGGTGCGCGAGCACTCGCCGGGGTTTGCTGTATGCTGTCGGCGGCCGGGTTCCGGCGGGGGGATCGGTATATCGGGCGGACAGAAAAATTCGTTTCGACGCGCCCTGGAATAGCATACGCAATTTTTCCGCCGACAGGGATGGAAATACCAGACTGAATTGGAAAAAACAGGTGCGCGGCAGCTATGTCAGAGCAGGTTTGCTCCAGCAGGAATACTCACGTGCGTATGCCTGAGCAGATTTGCATGAGCATATATGCTCGTGGGATATAGTTGCCATGCGCTTTTAAGATATTGTAATTTGTGTGAAATCGGAGTATAATACCTATCGGTCGATGAAGGAGGGATCCGGATGATCGAAAAAAGTATCGCCGCCATTTTACAGGTGGATAAACAGGCACGCCAGCAGGAGGAACAGGCGGAGGAAAAACGCCGCCGTGTGGAAGATACGGTGGCTCAGCGCCGCCGGGATCTCCAGACCGCCTATGAGAATGGCGTGAGGGAGGCGGAAGCCTACACCAGAGAGGAGCAATCCCGCCGTCTGGCCGCCGAAAAAGCCGCTGTGGACGCCCGGCAGATGGAGCTGGTGGCCGCTATGGCGGCTCGTGTGGAGCAGATGCACGATATCTGGGTGGCCGATCTGGCGGCCCGTGTCACGGAGCGGGAGTGAAGAATTAGCCATGCACGCTGCAGAAAATGCACTGCTGACGAAGACCCGGGCTATGTACGCCCAGCGGTTGACGCCAAGGCAATATGAGGATATGCGTGGCTGCCGCACCTTTACCGATCTGGCCGCTTATCTCAAAGAGAAAACGCCCTATGGGCAGTATATGACTGCCACCGATCCGGGCTCTGTGCATCGGGGTCGGCTGGAAAACCAGCTGCGGGAGATCCAGAGCCGCCATTTGGCGGGGTTGTCCCGGTATGCCTATGCCATCCATTCTCCTTTCTACATCTGCTTTCTGCTGGAATGGGAGACGGAGCGGCTGGAGCAGGCCCTGACCTATGCCGCCGGCCGTCTGCCGGTGGAGCTGCCGGCTGCACCGGCGTTTTTCGCCGCACATTCGGTTGTCGATTGGTCGGCGGTGGAGCGGGCGGACGGTGCGGAGACGCTGATCGGGGCCCTGGTCGGTACGCCTTATGAAAAGCTGTGCCGCCCTCTGGTGCGGCCGGACGGCCCGGTGGATATGGCGGCGATGGATCGAGCGCTGCGACAGCATTGTACCCGACAGCTGTTGGAAATGGTGGAAAGAACGTACACCGGCGGCGAACGCCGGGCGGTGGAGGAGCTGCTACGGACCGGGATCGACCTGGACGATCTGGTGATCATCTACCGCACGGGGGTGCTGCGGCGGTTTCCGGCGGAGGCCGGAGCATTTCTGCTGGAGGGCGGTCTGTTAACCGATGCTCAGCTGCGCAGGCTGCTGGCGGCAACCGACCGGCGGCAGTTCAATGAGGCGCTGTCCCGCACCCGGTATCGGGAGCTGACGGTGCGGCCGGAGGACTATGTGGAGCTGGCGGTGGAGCGCTGGTGTTTCGCTCAGTGTCAGCGGCAGCTGCGGTTCACCACCGATCCGTCGGTGGCGATGCTGTGCTATGCGACTCTCCGGCGGTTGGAGCTGAAGAATATCCTGCATCTGGTGGAGGGTGTGCGCTACGGCGCAACGGATACGGCCGCCGGAATGCTGATCGGCGTGGAAAAGTGAGGCGATTGAACGTATGGCAGTCGAGAAAATGTGGATGATGCGCGCCTCCGGCAAGCTGGACGCGCTGGACGCGTTTATTGATCGCTGCTGCCTGGACGGACGGGTGCAGGTGGAACCGGCGACGGAGTTTATTCCGGGGTCTATGGGGTATACGCCCCTGGCGGAGCCGAATCCCTACGCCGAACGGTTGGCGGCGGTGCAGGAGGTGGCGCAGGCCTTCGGCCGGGAGCTGCATTACCGGGACGAGGTGCGGGACAGCCGGGATGACGCGCAGGTGGATTCTCAGCTGTTGTCCGCCATGTCCAACCGGGTGAAGGAGCTGCAGGACAAGCGCACGGCGCTGTTGGCGGAAAAGGACGAGGATGCCCGCGCCGTGCGGGATTTGCAGCATTTTGTGCAGATGGATCTGCCCCTCAATGAGCTGTATGAGAGCAAATTCATCCGATTCCGTTTCGGCCGGATGCCGGCGGAAAATCTGGAGAAGCTCAAACGGTTCGAGCAGGACCCGTATTTGCTCTTTTTCCCCTGCTCCCGGGAGGGCGAGGAGGTCTGGGGGGTGTATTTCACCCCGGCGAACAAGGCGGACGAGGTGGATCGGCTGTTTGCGGCGCTGTATTTCCAGCGCTTGCGGCTGCCGCAGGCCTTCGATACGCCGGAAAAGGCTATGGAGGAATACCAGCGGCGGCTGGATCAGGCGACGGCGGAGCTGGATGCCATCGACGACCAGCTGCGCAAGCTGTGGGATGAGCAGCAGGAGGCCTGTGATTTCATGTATTCCCGGCTGCTGTACCGCAATGCGCTGCATGAGATCCGCAGCCGGGCGGTGGTGCACGGCGAATACTTCTTCCTGTGCGGCTGGGTGCCGGTGAAGGAGGATGCCGCCGTGCGGGCGGCCGCAGAGGCGGTGGACGCAGAGCTGACGCTGGAGAAACCCTCCGCCGGGGCGAAACCGCCGACGAAGATGAAAAACTCCGGTTTGATCCGCCCTTACGAAGAGTTTGTGGAGATGTACGGCATCCCCGGGTATCACGATATTGACCCGACGCTGTTCCTGTCCGTGGTGTATACGCTGCTGTTCGGTATCATGTTTGCCGATCTGGGGCAGGGGCTGTGCGTGGCGGCGCTGGGGCTGTTTCTGTGGCTGAAGAGCCGCAGCCGTATGGGCGGAATCCTGCTGCGGTGCGGGCTGTCCTCAGCGGTGTTCGGCACGCTGTTCGGCTCGGTGTTCGGCAATGAGGAAGCGCTGGATGGTTTCTATGAGAATGTGCTGCATATGCACAAGCCCATCACCATCATGCAGGATATCACCCTCATTCTGGTGACGGCCATCGGCATCGGCGTGTTCCTGCTGATCGTGGCGATGGGGCTGAATATTGCCGCCTGCCTCAAGCGGCGGCAAGTGGGCGAGGCGCTGTTCAGCGAAAACGGCGTGACCGGCATCGTGGTGTATGTGTGCCTGGTGCTGCAAATTCTCAAATTCATGGGCGGCGACGCTTTTGCGGTCATCCCGTCGGCGTGGATCACCTGGCCGCTGGTGGTGGGTTTCCTCATTCTGTACTTTAAGGAGATCCTCATCGGACTGGTGGAGCGCAAGCCGGACTGGAAACCGGAGAGCTGGGGGGACTACCTGCTGGCCAATCTTTTCGAGCTGATCGAATACGTGCTGTCCTATTTCAGCAACACCGTGTCTTTCCTGCGGGTGGGCGCGTTTGTGCTGGTGCACGCCGGGATGATGCTGGTGGTGTATTCTATGGCGCCGGCGGCGGGCTTCGGCCGCATTCTGGTGCTGGTGCTGGGGAATCTGCTCATCATGGGCATCGAGGGCGTGCTGACCTATATTCAGGTGCTGCGTCTGGGCTTTTACGAGATGTTCAGCCGGTTCTATCAGGGGGACGGACAGCCGTTCCATGCTTTCCGGCTGAGTGATAAGGTGCGTCAGAAACAGGCGTAAGACGCCTGCAGGTATAAACGGTGAAATACAAATACATGGAGGGTATCACAATGAAAGCGATGTTGTTTATTCTTCCCGTGCTGGTGCTGGCGGCGACGGTGGCGTTTGCCGTATACAAGGTGCGGCGGGGCGCTTCTCCGAAAAAGATGGTGTGTATGAATCTGGCGGCGGCCGGGGTGCTGCTGGTGCTGTGCGGCACGATGGCGATGACCGTGTCGGCGGAGGGCACGGCGGCGAGTTCGTCGGATGTCGCCACCACGGCTGCTCCTGAGGCGACGGAGGAGAAATCCGCCGACGGCCTGGCGCTGGGTCTCGGTCTGCTGGCGGCGGGTCTGGTGACGGGGCTGGCCGGTATCGGCGGCGGTATCGCCGTGGCGGCGGGCGCTCCGGCGGCCATCGGGGCCACCAGCGAGGATCCGAAGATGTTCGGCCGGGCGCTGATCTTCGTGGCATTGGGCGAGTCTATCGCCCTGTACGGCGTGGTTATCTCCATCCTGATCCTCAAGGGTCTGGGTGTGCTGTAACGACAGGCGGGGAAGAACCATGAAATTCTTTCTCATCAGCGATAACGTAGACACCCAGATGGGAATGCGTATGGCGGGCATCGAAGGGGTGGTCGCCCATGAGCCGGCCGAGGTGGAGCGGTATCTGCGGCAGGCGGTGGCCGACCGGGAGGTGGGCATTCTGCTCATCACCGAGAGGCTGGCCCAGCAGTGCGATTCCCTGATCTATCCCATCAAGACCAGCGTGTCCCGTCCGCTGATCGTGGAGATTCCCGATCGGCATGGGGTGCGCAGCAAGGACAGCATCACCCGGTATGTGCGTGACGCCATCGGGGTGAAATTCTGAGCTTTCGGAGGGGCGGAATAGCTATGAACGATATACAGGATAAATTGCCGCTGTTTCTGGAGGCGATCCGGCAGGCCGCCGAGGAATCCTGCCGGGCGAAGGAGCAGGAAACAGCCGCCTATACCCATACCCGAATGCAGGAAGCGGAGAAGGAAATGCACGACCGGCATGAGGTGCTGTATCAGCGGGCTATCGGTCAGGTGAAGCAGCAGACGGATGTGGAGCTGTCGGCCTATCGCAGTGCCTCCCGGCGGCGGTTGGTCGGTCTGCGGGATGCCTACGAACAGAAGGTGTTCGAGGATGCTGCCCGGGCGGTGGCGGCATTCACCGCCACGCCGGAGTATGGAACGCTGCTGGAGCGGTCGGCGGCGCGGCTGGGAGCGCTGCTGCCCGCCGGCGTCACCGATGCGGTGGTGTATCTGCGTCCGGCGGACGCTGCTTTCGCCGGACGGGTACAGGCGGCGTTCGGCTGCCCCTGCCGGGTGGAATATGACGAGACCAACACGCTGGGCGGGCTGCGGATGGAGAGCACGGCGGCATCGCTGCGGGCGGACGATACACTGGCTGCCCGTCTGGAGCAGGAGAAGCCCCGTTTCCGGGAGCAGGCCGGGCTGGCGGTTCTGTAAGTTGACGAGCATTGCAGCAAAGCCTGCCGGACGGCATTGACCGGGTCGGGTAAATTTGCTGGCGGGCTTTAAGGAGGCCACAGGAATGGAGAAAACCATACATTCGATCAACGGCCCCGTGGTGACGGTCGCCGGACGCACGGATCTGTCCATGATGGATATGGTGTATGTGGGCCGGGAGCGGCTCATCGGCGAGGTGATCGCGCTGGAGGAGACCGGCGCCACCATTCAGGTGTACGAGGAGACGGAGGGCCTACGCATCGGCGAGCCGGTGGTCAGCACCGACGGCCCCATGTGCGCCACCCTCGGTCCCGGGATCCTGCATTCGATCTTTGACGGGATCCAGCGACCGCTGGAGGCGATCCGGGACGCAGACGGGGCGTTTATCCGCCGGGGCGTGCAGGTGCCGACGCTGAATGAGAACCGCCGATGGACGGTGACGGTGACGGTTCAGGTGGGGGATACCGTATCTCCCGGACAGGTGTATGCCACCTGCCCGGAGACCGCATCCATCACCCACCGCTGTCTCGTACCGCCGCAGGTGAGCGGCGAGGTGGTCTGGGTGGCGGAGAATGGAGAATACACCGTCAACCAGCCGGTGGTGCGGCTGCGCACCGCCGCCGGGGAGGAGCGGGAGCTGACCCTGTGCCAGAAATGGCCCATCCGGGTGCCCCGTCCGGTGAAACGGCGGCTGCCCATCGCTATGCCTTTGATCACCGGTCAGCGGATCATCGACACCATGTTTCCCATCGCCAAGGGCGGTGCGGCGGCGGTGCCGGGCGGTTTCGGCACCGGCAAGACCATGACCCAGCATCAGATCGCCAAATGGTGCGATGCGGACATCATCGTCTATATCGGCTGCGGTGAGCGGGGCAACGAGATGACCGATGTGCTGGGAGAATTCGGCGAGCTGACCGACCCCCGTACCGGACGTTCTCTGATGGAGCGGACGGTGCTGATCGCCAATACCTCCAATATGCCGGTGGCCGCCCGGGAGGCGTCCATCTATACCGGCATTACGCTGGCGGAATACTATCGGGATATGGGCTATCATGCCGCTATCATGGCGGATTCCACCTCCCGCTGGGCGGAGGCGCTGCGGGAAATCAGCGGACGGCTGGAGGAAATGCCCGCCGACGAGGGCTTTCCCGCCTATTTGCCCTCGCGGTTAAGCGAGTTTTACGAGCGGGCGGGTTATATGGAGCCGTTGGGCGGCGGTGAAGGTTCTGTGTCTGTCATCGGCGCTGTGTCTCCCCAGGGAGCGGATTTCTCCGAACCGGTGACCCAGAATACCAAGCGGTTTACCCGCTGCTTCTGGGCGCTGGATAAGAGCCTTGCTTACGCCAGACACTATCCTGCCATCAACTGGACGAAAAGCTACAGCGAATATCTGTCCGATCTGGCGTCCTGGTATGAAAAGCAGATGGGCGCCGGGTTCCTCAAGGACCGGGAGGAACTGGCAGGCATCCTCGCCGAAGAAGACGGGCTGATGGATATTGTCAAGCTCATCGGCGCCGATGTGTTGCCCGATGACCAGAAGCTGGTGCTGGAGACGGCTCGGGTGATCCGGGTGGGATTTTTGCAGCAGAATGCGTTTCATCCCGACGACACCTTTGTATCGCTGGAAAAGCAGCAGAAAATGATGCGGGTGATTCTTCATCTGCACCATGCGGCTCTGCGGCTGGTGACGCGGCAGGTGCCCCTGTCCAAGCTGCTGGCGACGGGGCTGTTCGATAAAGCGGTCAAAATGAAATACGATGTGCCCAATGCCCACATCGAGCTGCTGGACGGGTATATCACCGAAATCGACAACACCCTGTCCGCCATCCGCCCGGTGGATGGCTAAGGAGGGATAAAGCGATGATAATCGAGCATACAGGGCTTGCCCAGATCAACGGTCCTCTGGTGGTGCTGGACGGGGTGCCCGACGCCGCCAATGAGGAGATCGTGGAGCTGCGCAGCGGCGACGGCGTCTCCCGGCTGGGCCGGGTGGTGCAGATGAGCGGGCAACGGATCGTGGTGCAGGTGTTCGAGGGCACCCGGGGACTGTCGCTGGAGAATACGCGGGTGTCCCTGACGGGGCACCCCATGGAGCTGCCCTTGTCCCCGGAAATTTTGGGTCGGGTATTCGACGGCGTGGGGCGGCCGCTGGACGGATTGGGAGAGGTGTATCCTCAGAGCCGGGAGAACGTGAACGGCAAACCCATCAATCCGGTGTCCCGGATCATGCCTCGCAGCTATATCAATACCGGTATCTCCGCCATCGACGGGCTGACGACCCTCATCCGGGGACAGAAACTGCCCATTTTCTCCGGCTCCGGTATGCGCCATAACGAGCTGGCGGTGCAGATCGCCCGGCAGGCCAATATCGGCGACGGAGAGGATTTTGCCATCGTTTTTGCCGCTATGGGCGTGAAAAACGATGTGGCGGATTATTTTCGCCGCTCTTTTGAAGAAAGCGGCGCCATGGGGCGGGTGGTCATGTTCCTGAATCTGGCGAACGACCCCATCGTGGAACGCACCATCACCCCCCGCTGCGCTCTGACGGCGGCGGAATATCTGGCGTTTACGCTGGAAATGCACGTGCTGGTGATCCTCACCGATATGACCTCCTATTGCGAGGCGGTGCGGGAATTCTCCTCCTCCAAGGGGGAAATTCCCGGACGGAAGGGGTATCCCGGCTATCTGTATTCCGATCTGGCCAGCCTGTATGAGCGGGCGGGTATGATCCGGGGCAAAAAGGGCTCGGTCACGCAGGTGCCGATCCTGTCCATGCCCAATGACGATATCACCCATCCCATCCCCGATCTGACCGGGTATATCACCGAGGGGCAGATCGTGCTGGACCGCACACTGGAGAGCAAGGGCATCTATCCCCCCATCAGTGTGCTGCCCTCCCTGTCCCGGTTGATGAAGAGCGGCATCGGCGAGGGGTTCACCCGGGCGGATCACCAGTCGGTGGCGAACCAGCTGTTTGCCTGCTATGCCAAGGTGCAGGATGTGCGGGCGCTGGCCTCGGTCATCGGCGAGGAGGAGCTGAGCGACAGCGATAAGCAGATGCTGTCCTTTGGGCGGGCGTTTGAGCAGCGGTTTCTCAACCAGGGCTTCACCGATCGCACGATGCTGGAGACATTGGATGTCGGCTGGGAGCTGCTGCGGCTGCTGCCCCGCAATCAGCTGGATCGTATCGACGATAAGCTGCTGGATCAGTATTACGATGCGCCCGCAGAAAAGGCATGACGTCCGGACGACGGGGTCCTGTCCGGCGATGTTGTTCGGACGGACGATTGCCGCTGGTGCCGTTGCGGGAGCGGTGCGTATAAAAATCGGAAAGGAGTGATTCGGAATGGCACAGGTAGCGCCCACCAAGGGCAATCTCATGGCGACGAAGAAAAGTCTGGAGCTGGCAGAATTGGGCTACGATCTGATGGATCGCAAGCGCAATATTCTCATCCGGGAGATGATGCAGCTCATCGACAAGGCGACGGATGTGCAGAGCCGGATCGACTCGACCTATGCCGAAGCCTATGCGGCGCTGCAAAAGGCCAATCTGACCCTGGGCTTCTGCGAGGATCATGTGCGCAACATCCCGGTGGAAGAGGGGCTGGAGATCGACTACCGCTCGGTGATGGGAGTGGAGCTGCCGGCGGTGCGGCTGCATAGCACCAGCTATGCCAACTACCCGCTCTCCACCACCAATTCCATGCTGGACGAGGCCTATGAGCGCTTTCGGCAGGTTAAGGAGCTGACGGTGGAGCTGGCGGAGATCGGCAGCAGTGTCTATTTGCTGGCCAATGCCATCCGCAAGACCCAGAAACGCGCTAACGCATTGAAGAACGTGATGATTCCCCAGTTCCGCACCACCATCAAGGACATCACCGAGGCGCTGGAGGAAAAGGAGCGGGAGGATTTTTCCCGCCTGAAGGTGATCAAACAGCAAAAGGAGCGTCAGAAACGCTCCGCCGTCTCCGAGGAGTAGCCGGATTGCTGCCCCGATTAACAGAAAGAGCCGTCGGCAATCGCCGATGGCTCTTTTTCGTCGCGGTTGTGAGGTGCCTCAAATGCTGTTGCCAGTACAATCTACCCATAGTTTTCGATGCGGGTCAATGCAGATCGCCAGTTTATTCAGGCTTGTATCGAAAATCTGTTGTCCCAGTGTCGGGTAGTAGGAAAGTCGTTCCTCTGTGGTGCACACGGTCTTGTGGCAATTGTTTCTGGTCTTTATTCCGTTTCCGGAACCGTCATTTTCCCATAGCTGAAATTCCCTGCTGTTTACGCTGTTCCAGGCACATTGAGCGGTGAAATCTATATTGCCTCTCCAGGTTCCGGGAATTTCTTCACGCATGAGATCACCCAGCTTTCCGCCGGGGGTTTGGCTCTCTATGCGCTCAATATTAAAACTGATCAGCGTAACCTCCTGTCCACCGATCAATCGTTCTCCCGTGGGGGAATCGTCTCCGCACCACTTGCCGAAGTAGGGCAGGTTGATGTTTCGCTCATCCAGACAGTTGATCAGCGTAATAGGATGGTTTGAGCCGCAGCCTGACGCATAGTTGCCGAAGGTGAAGCCGTATCGGCCGATTTGTGCGCCGCAATTGATGCAGACCACGTGTTCGCCGCCGACCTGGATACCCTCGTCGAAGCCCCAGGTTTGCACATTGGTGTAATTGCTGTAATCATAGTTGCTGCCGTCGGTCATCGTAAGTCCGATACAGCCGATGGCGGGGATGGACGGGGTGGTGCTCAGCCCTGCTCCGACGGTTTCCAACTCATCGCCGTAGGAAATCAGGGAGACATTTTTGACTTCAACACGGTCGGTTCTGCGCAGATCAATGCACCGTATGGGGTGCTGATTGTCGGCCAACACAACGGCGAGATTCTCGATATGGAGATTTGCGCCGTTTTGGATGCCGAACGGCGTCCAGGCGCTCCTCAAAACATCTGCGCCGGCGTTGGCAATCGTATCCAGTGCTTCACCGGAGACATACAACACAACGCCGTTGTCAAACGACTGCGTAAAACCGTATTCGTGGTTTTCCCCGATGACGCGTATCTCCCGGTGCGCGTTCGGAAAGCGCAGTGCCGTGTGCGGACCGCCGTCGCCAAAGTCGTAGAAACCGTCGATGTGGTATATGCCATTATAGAAATACAGATTTTTGTCGGTACGAATGCAGTCGTCGATGGCCTTTTGGATCATAAGCTCGTCGTGTCTTCCCGTGCATACATAGTGTGCGGTCCGTCTGAAATCATCTGTGCTGTTTTGTGCTGCCACTGTGATATAATTTTTATTCATTGAAACACCTCCGTTTTCTTGCGCATAATATACCACAGGAAAGGGGGTGTATGCTATTGACAAATCCGCACTTTTTATAGCATAATTGAAACAAACACCGTAGAAGAGAGGACAGAATATGTTTGCGCATATGGTTTGCGTCGAGCAGAGCCCGCTGCCGCGGATCAACAATATCGGATGCAGCGCCGATCCGGCCAATAACCGTTTCGGACCCGGTACCAGAAATATTTATTTGATTCACTACGTTTTTGCCGGCAAGGGATATTATAATGGGCATCCGGTCACCAGTGGTCAGGGCTTTTTGATACGTCAGGGTCAGATGGAGGAGTATTATCCGGACAAGGATGAACCGTGGGAATTTTTATGGATTACCTCGGACGATGAAACGATCGGCAAACTGTTCGACAAATACAATGCCGACCCGCAAACCCTGATCTTCCGCTACGGCGACACTTCCGTTGTAAAGAATACCGCGCAGTTTATTCGAAACAATCATAATCGCACGGTGACAGCCGGGGAAATTCTGGAGTGCTTTTTGCATATTTTCAACAGTCATGCGCAGGGTCCTGAAAAGCAATTGTCCAACGCAGATGTGTATTTTGCTTTTTCGCTCAACTATATTAAGAGCAACTTGCATACACCTGTTGAAGTACGGGATTTGGTTACGGCTCTGGGTATCAGCCACACCTATTTGCTCCGACTGTTTAAAGAACGCACCGGTCTTTCACCCAAAGCCTACATAAGTGAATTGCGGATGAACGCGGCTAAAAAGATGCTGGCCGAAACAAACGCCACGGTGACGCAGATTGCTATTTCAAACGGATATACGGACGGTATGACCTTCAGCCGCTTTTTCACTTCCAGGGAAAAGATTTCTCCCACGCAGTATCGAATGCGCATGAGGGGCGCAAAGCCCCGGTCCGGTCGCTTGATGAGCGGCCGGAATGGCGGCGGATCGAATGAGTAGAGTCGGGCGCATCATGTGAACGGAGCAGAGAGCTGTTTATAAGAAATTTAAGTGCCCCGCCGATAACCAGATGGGCATCGGCGGGGCACCTTTTAGTATGTGAGGATCTGATCTGGCGGCTCAATGCCGTCGCTTTCGCCCATGCTGCGTGAATCGGGTCATACGACACCGATCAGTCGGCCGTTTGGCGGCGCTTTTCCCGGCGCTTTTTCAGGTATTTCCGCAACGAAAGAGAACGGGTATCGAACAGTCGCACCGCCCGTTCGGCCAGCACCAGCATGAGCATGAAATGGCATACCAGTTTGGGGGTCATCAGCGGATAATCGAATATCCCCTGCACGCAGAAAGCAACCCCGAAACCAATGACCGCATACCCCATCCAGAAAGAGCGGGGCTGCCAGTTCTTCCGCATCAGCTCCAGCCCGTTGACGGCCGTCCGGAAACCCAGACACAGGAAAATGCACAGACCGATCAATCCGCCCTCCACCAGCAGTTGTAACACCAGATTGTGGGCGTGCACAACGGGCAGATTCCGCTGCAAAAACAGTTTCCATGTGGCATGGACTCCGGTGCCGAAACCACAAAGCGGACGTTCCGCAAACATCTTTAGGGATTCCAGCCAGATCTGCCAGCGGATATTGATGGCCACGTCGGCCCCGGATGTGCTGATGACTTCCTGGGCGGCGGAACCGATCTGCTCGGCAGGAACCTTGAAACTGTCAAGGATATCGCTGCCGGTCTTGATGCCGGGGAGAATGCTGAGAATGCGCTCCACCGCCCGGCCGGGGATCAGCAGCAGGCCGGAGAAGGCATACACCACAATGGAGGAAAAGTGCTCCCGCAGATTAAAGCAGGCCAGCGCCGCCAGCAGTACGGCCAGAGCGATATAGCCTCCCCGCGAGAAAGAGAAGATCACGCCGGCTACCATCAGAATCAGGCAGCCGTTGGCCGCGTGCTTGGCAAAGGTGTTTTCCGGCTGTCCTTTGGCGTAGAATACGCCCAGAGGAATGGTCATGGTGAGATATTCCGACAGCACATTGGGATTGTTGAAAGTGGAGCAGGCACGCAGCATATAGTCGATGCGGCTGGTTTTCAGGGGCAGCCACTCATACACGCGCTTGTCCAGAAATTCCCAGAACCGAATGGGATTGGTACCGGTGAAATCGCCGATATAGAATTGCAGACAGGCGATCAGACCGACCACGGCGGCAGTCAGGGTGATGAAACAGGCCAGCGTTTCCAGCCGCTCCCGGCTGGTGAGCAGAGAGCGCAGCAGGCAGAACATACCGAAGAAGAAACCCCACATACCGAAGGTGAGCAGGGTGCTGTTCTGTGAGACGGAATAGGCCAGCCCGATGCCGATATAGGCGATATACAGCAGGAGCAGTCTGGATATGCGTCCGGGACGCACGGCCGGCTGCCTGCGTAGGGCAAAATAGCCGGGAACAGTAGCGGCGATCACCAGAAAAAAGCTGATATATTCCGGAAAGAGCGGGATCACGGCTATGAGCAGAATAGCCCAGGTCGCCGGTTCATTCCAGCGGATCGTTGTTTCGGTCAATCGGATTGTCGCCACCTCCTTACCGCTGTAAGCGCAGTTGCTTTTGAGCGCCAACGGCTACTATATCACAATTTGCCGCGGCTTGCAAGAGAGTTTACAAACCTGTTACCATTTTCGCTGTTCCCACCAGACAGAGCCGTCGGAATACAACCGTTCCCGAAGCGGTATATTGTATTGCTTTTGCCGAAAACGCACGGTTTTATCCGGACAAAGGGCTTGCACAGAAGCCTGGAATTTGTTATAATACAACGATGATGTATTGGGAAAGGAAGTGGGGTCGGATGCTGTTTCAACGCACCGGCGGGGTGGATTTTCTGATCGTAGGATTGGGGAACCCCGGTATGGCCTATGAGAATACCCGGCACAACGCCGGCTACGGGGCGCTGCAGGCGCTGGCAAAGGAGTTGCACACGGAGCTGAACAAAAAGCAGTGTAAGGCGCTCACCGGCGTCGGCGAGATCGACGGACGGCGGGTGCTGCTGCTGTTTCCCCAGACCTTTATGAATCTGAGCGGTGAGGCGGTGCAGGCGGCGATGCGCTTTTATAAGCTGACGCCGGAGCAGCTGCTGGTATTCAGCGACGATGTGGCGCTGCCCCTGGGGGCGGTGCGGGTGCGCCGCGGCGGCAGCGACGGCGGGCAGAAGGGGCTGCGCAGCATCATCGGCTGCATCGGCACCGACGCCTTCCCCCGGGTGCGCATCGGAGTGGGGGCGAAGCCGCACCCCGCCTACGATATGGCGGATTGGGTGCTGTCCCGGTTTAAGCCCGAGGAGCAGCCGGTGATGGAGGAGGCTTACGAAAAAGCGGCGGGGGCGGCACAGTTGATCGTCGCCGGTCATATCGACCAGGCGATGAACCGCTATTCGCACTAAAAATAATCGGGAGAACTGTATGAGCTTTTGGGATGCCGGACTGGCGGCGCTGCCGGTCTATAAAAATGTGTGCGCCGATCTGCGGGCAGGTCACGGAGCCGTGTCGGTGATCGGGCTGGCGCATATCCATAAGGCGGTGTTCGCCGCCGGGCTGCGGCAGAGCCTGAAACGCCGGGTGGCGGTGCTGACGGCGGACGAGGCGGAGGCTGCCCGGATGGTGGAGGATCTGCGGGCGCTGGGGCTGCGGGTGGAATACCTGCCCGCCCGGGAAATCACCCTGCGCCCCACGGAGAGCGCCTCACGGGAATATGAGCAGATGCGGCTGGGCACGCTGGCTACGCTGGCGGAGGGCAACTATGACGCGGCGGTCGCCTGCGTGGAGGCGGCGATTCAATACACCATCCCGCCGGATACGCTGCTGTCCCGGACGCTGGAGCTGACCGCCGGGGCGGTGCTGCCGGTGGCGGATCTGCCTGCCGCACTGTCTGCGGCGGGCTATGAGCGCTGCGCCCAGATCGAGGGCGCCGGACAATTCGCGGTGCGGGGCGGCATCGTGGATGTGTACCCGGCGGACAGCGCCGCCCCTGTGCGCATCGAGCTGTGGGGCGACACGGTGGATACCATCGCCGCCTTTGATCTGCTGTCCCAGCGGCGCACCGAGTCGCTGGAGGCGGTGGCAATCCCGCCGGCGGCGGAGATCGCCTGCGACGATCCGGCGGCGCTGGCCGCCCGGATCACGGAGCTGGCGGGCGCCCAGCGGGGGCGCATGGCGGCGGAGGTGAAGAAAAATCTGCTGGCGGATGCTGATCGGCTGCGGGGCGGGATACAGCCCGCCTCTATGGATCCGTATATTTCATTGCTCTATACCCCGGCGACGTTGTTCGACTATCTGCGGGATGCGCTGCTGGTCGCCAGTGAGCCCGCCAAGCTGAAGGAGCGGGTGCGCACCACCCACTGGCAGTTGGAGCAGGATGTGGAATCGCTGCTGGCGGAGGGACATCTCTGTCGGGAGCTGACCACTCATCTGCTGGAGTGGAACGATGTGGTACGGCGGCTCGAACAGGGCAGCGGTCTGCTGCTGGATGCCTTTGCCCGGGCGCAGGGGGATATACGCCCCGCCGCCATCTATTCCGTCAACGCCCGGCAGCTGCCGGTGTGGTCGGGGCGGGTGGATCTGCTGGCGGAGGACCTGCGGGATTGCCTGGATCGCAAGCTGGCGTGTGTTGTGCTGGCGGGGGGCGAGGAAAAGGCGGCGCAGGTGCTGGCGGAGAATCTGCAAAAAGCCGGTATCCCCGCCATTTATGCCAAGGCGCCGGAGAGACCGGTGAAGGGGCAGGTGCTGGTGACCACCGGAGGCTTGTCTGCGGGGCTGGAGCTGCCGGATGCGGCGCTGGCGGTGATCACCCACGGCCGGGTGGCGGCGGCGAAACGCGCCCGCCGCCGCAAACAGAACAAGGGGCTGGATATTCACAGCCTGTCGGAATTGCAGGTGGGCGACTATGTGGTGCATTCCGCCCACGGCATCGGCGTCTATCAGGGCGTCCACCAGGTGGAGGTACAGGGGGTCGTCAAGGACTATATCAAGCTGGAATACGCCAAGGGGGACACCCTGTATGTGCCGGTGACCCAGCTGGATCTGGTGAGCAAATATATTGGCACCAAGGAGGACGCCACCGTCAAGCTCCATCGGCTGGGCGGGCAGGAATGGCAAAAAGCCAAGACCCGGGTGCGCTCGGCGGTCAAGGATATTGCCCGCCAGCTCATCGCCCTGTACGGCAAGCGGATGGCGTCGCCGGGCTATGCGTTCGGCCCCGATGAGGAGTGGCAGTACGACTTTGAACGGCATTTCGAATATGCCGAAACGGAGGATCAGCTGCGCTGTATCGACGAGATCAAATCCGATATGGAGCGCCCCATCCCCATGGACCGGCTGCTGTGCGGCGATGTGGGCTTCGGCAAGACCGAGGTGGCGCTGCGGGCGGCGTTCAAATGCGTCACCGAGGGAAAGCAGTGCGCTCTGCTGGTGCCCACTACCATTCTGGCGTTTCAGCATTACAACACCATCCTCAAGCGGTTTGAGGGATTCCCGGTGCACGTGGAGATGCTCTCCCGGTTCCGCACCGCCAGGCAGCAGGCGGAAACGGTGCGCAAGCTGAAAAGCGGCGAGGTGGATATCGTGGTGGGCACCCACCGGCTGCTGTCGGCGGATGTGCAGTTTCACGATCTGGGGCTGTTCATCGTGGACGAGGAGCAGCGGTTCGGCGTCAGCCAAAAGGAGCGTATCAAGGAGCTGACCCCCAATGTGGATGTGCTGACCCTGTCCGCTACCCCCATTCCCCGCACCCTGAATATGGCCATGAGCGGCATTCGGGATATGTCGGTCATTGAAGAAGCCCCCCAGGATCGCCGCCCGGTGCAGACCTATGTGCTGGAGCAGGATGCCGGGGTCATTGCGGACGCCATCCGGCGGGAGCTGCGCCGGGACGGACAGGTGTATTATCTCCACAATCGCATCGACAACATTGATATGTGCGCGGCGGCGATTCATGCCCGGGTGCCGGAGGCGCGGCTGGCGGTGGCGCACGGCCGTATGAGCGAGGAGGAGCTGTCGGAAATCTGGCGGCAGGTGCTGGAACATGAGGTGGATGTGCTGGTCTGCACCACCATCATCGAGACCGGTGTGGATATTCCCAATGTCAACACCCTCATCATCGAAAATGCCGACCGCTACGGTCTGTCCCAGCTGCATCAGCTGCGGGGACGGGTGGGGCGTTCCTCCCGTCGGGCGTATGCCTATCTCACCTTTACCCGGGGCAAGGAATTGTCCGATGTGGCGGAAAAGCGGCTGGAGGCGATGCGGGAATTCACCGAATTCGGCGCCGGGTTCAAGATTGCCATGCGGGATATGGAAATTCGGGGCGCCGGTAACCTCCTGGGCGCTCAGCAGCACGGCCATATGGAGGCGGTGGGCTACGATATGTACCTCAAGCTGCTGTCCGAGGCGGTAGAGGAAGAAAAAGGACAACCTGCCGCGGCGCAGGTGGATTGTCTGGTGGATCTGCCTGTGTCGGCGCATATCCCGGAGAATTATATCGGCGACAACGCCCAGCGGCTGGAGATTTACCGCCGGATCGCAGATATCCGCACGGACGAGGATTCCATGGACGTCTATGACGAGCTGATCGACCGGTTCGGGGAGCCGCCGACGGCGGTGCAGGGACTGATCGACGTGGCGCTGCTGCGCAATACCGCCGCCGCCTGCGGCATCAGGGAGATTCGGGAGCAGGGCGGCACCCTGTATCTGTATCCCCGAACGCTGGATATGGCGGCGGGGGTACGGTTGACGGCGGCGCTGCCCGGGCGGGTGCTCATCAGCGCCGCCGGTAAGCCCTATTACGCGGTGAAAATCGAGACGAAAGGCGGCGGGGATTCTCTGGACACCCTGCGTCAGGCACTGGATGCCATGAAGGAGGCAAAAACCGATGGCTAAGGAGCAGAAAACCAACGCCATGCGGCTGCTGGAGCAACAGAAAATTCCCCATACGGTGAATCTGTACGATTGTCCGGAATTTGTGGACGGGGTGCAGGTGGCAGATCAGCTGGGGCAGCCCTATGAGCGCAGTTTTAAGACGCTGGTGGCGGTGGGGAAAAGCGGCGGACACTATGTGTTTGTGGTGCCCATCGCCGAGGAGGTAGACCTGAAGGCCGCCGCCCGGGCGGTGGGCGAAAAGGCGGTGGAGCTGATCCATGTGAAAGAGCTGCTGTCTCTCACCGGCTATATCCGGGGCGGCTGCACCCCTATCGGGATGAAAAAGGCGTTCCCCACCGTCATCCACGAGAGCGTATTACAATACGATGAGGTCATCATCAGCGGCGGGCGTATCGGGGCGCAGATTTTTCTCGCCCCGGCGGACCTTGTCCGGGTGACCCGGGCGAAAACGGCGGATATTATCCGCCACGGTGGGACAATATGAACCCGTATCGGCAGAACCGCCCGGAGCGGGTGTGCGAGACTTTGCTGCGGCTGGCGCAGACGGAGACGGTCACTCCGGAGACGGCGGCGCGGCAGCTGTATCGACAATTCGGGCAGCCGCCGGCGGTGCTGCTGGCGGAGCTGACCCCGGCGCAGCGGCAGCGGCTGGCGGCGGGACTTGCCCGCCGGGAAAACGACGGGCTGCTGCAATGGCTGAGAAAGGAGGCGGCGTCCAATGAATAAAAGAGCGCTGATCGCCATGAGCGGCGGGGTGGACAGCTCCGTGGCGGCGGCGATGATGCAGGAGCAGGGCTACGACTGCATCGGCGTGACCATGAAGCTGCACGAGAGCGAGGCTCAGGTGCGCCGGGAAAAGGCGTGCTGCACCCAGGAGGACGCCGAGGATGCCCGGCAGGTGGCATACTCGCTGGGCATGAAATTCTATGTATTCAACTATACACAGGAGTTTTCCGCGCAGGTTATCGACCGGTTTGTGGATGCCTATGAAAAGGGCTATACCCCCAATCCCTGCATCGACTGCAATCGCTATATGAAGTTCGCCCGTCTGTATGAGCAGGGCAAGCTGTTGGGTTACGATACCATCGCCACCGGGCATTATGCCCGGGTGGAGCAGGACGCCGCCACCGGCAAATGGAAGCTGAAAAAAGCCCGTTTTTTGCCCAAGGATCAGAGCTATGTGCTGTATTTTCTCACCCAGGAGCAGCTGGCGCATACCCGGTTTCCCCTGGGCGAGGTGGAAAGCAAGGAGGCGGCGCGGCAATACGCCGAGGCCCACGGGTTTTATAACGCCCGCAAGCACGACAGCCAGGACATTTGCTTTGTGGAGGACGGCAAATACGCCGATTTCATCCGCCAGCGCACCGGACGGGACTATACCGCCGGAGATTTCGTGGATACGGCGGGACAGGTGCTGGGGCGGCATAAGGGGCTGATTGGCTATACCGTCGGACAGCGCAAGGGGCTGGGGCTGGCGCTGCCCGCGCCCCTGTATGTGCTGGAAAAGGACATGGCGCAGAATCGGGTGGTGCTGGCGCCGGAGACGGCGCTGTACAGCCCGGCGCTGCTGGCGGAGGATGTGAACTGGATCAGCGGCGATGCCCCCGCCGCTCCGGTGCGGGCGGCGGCGCGTACCCGCTATTCTGCCCGGGAGGCGGCGGCGTCACTGGTGCCGCTGGAGGATGGCCGAGTGCGGGTGGTGTTCGACCAGCCCCAGCGTGCCATCACGCCGGGGCAGGCGGTGGTGTTCTATGCCGGGGACGAGGTGCTGGGCGGCGGCACCATCGTCCGGGCGGAAAAGGAGTGAGCATATGATTCTGACGGTCACCTGTAATCCGGCGCTGGATTATCTCATGACGGCCCCTGCTCTGCGGCCGGGAGAAACCAACCGGGCGGAGGAGACAAATCTGCGCGCCGGCGGCAAGGGGCTGAATGTGTCCCGGATGCTGGCGGCATTCGGCGTAGAGACCCGGGCGGTGAGTTTCAGCGCCGGGGATACGGGAGCCATGCTGGAAGCTATGCTGGGAGCGGAGCCGTTCCCCACCGAGTGGATTCGGCTGCCCGGGGGGCGCACCCGCATCAATGTCAAGCTGTCCGCCGCCGAGGAGACAGAAATCAATGCGCCCGGCGCGCCGGTGCCGGGAGAGGAGTTTGACGCGCTGGCGGAGCGGGTGAGCCGTCTGCGGGCGGGCGATACCCTGTGTTTGTGCGGCAGTCTGGCGCCCGGTATGGGAGCGGACAGCTATGCCCGCTTGCTGGCAGCCGCACCGGCCGGAGTGCAAACGGTGGTGGATACCGTGGACGAGCCCCTGCGGCTGGCGCTGGCGCACCGTCCGTTCCTCATCAAGCCCAACCGGGCGGAGTTGTCCCAGCTGGTGGGGCAGTCGCTGTCCACGCCGTCGCAGATAGTGCGGGCAGCGCAGGAGGTACGGCGGCAGGGTGCGGAACGTGTGCTGGTCTCCCTGGGCGGTGAGGGCGCGCTACTGGTAACGGCTGCGGGCGTGTGGTATCAGCCCGCCCCCCGGGGCGCGGTGCGGTGCGCCGTCAGCGCCGGAGACAGTATGGTCGCCGGATTTCTGGCGGCGGTTTCCCGGGGGGAGCCGTTGCCCAAGGCGCTGCGGCTGGCGGTGGCCACGGGCAGCGCTGTGGCCTTCGCCGGGGGCAGCGTGACGGCATCGGCCGTGGCCGCAATTCTCCGCGGGCTGCCCGCCCCGACCGGACCCTGAGAGCCGGGGCCGGTACAATTTTGCGTTTCGCACGAAAAATTCCCCGCTCTGCTGTTAAAAATATCACAGAAAGGGGTTGAAAATGGGCGGAAAGGCGGGTATAATAGAATCTGTACGGCAATGCGTCCTCGGATGCGTACACTAAAAACCGAAAGGAGTACCAATATGAACTATTCCCGTGAAGTGGAAAACATGTGCATAGTGAAAAAGGGCCCCCATCACGGCCCGGCTCCCATCCCCGAAGAGGGACAGTGGGTCAAGGCGAAGGAGATCACCGACATCTCCGGTTTGACCCATGGCGTGGGCTGGTGCGCTCCGCAGCAGGGCACCTGCAAGCTCACCCTGAACATCAAAAAAGGTATTGTGGAAGAAGCGCTGGTGGAAACCGTCGGCTGCTCCGGTATGACCCATTCGGCGGCTATGGCGGCGGAGATTCTGCCCGGCAAGACGCTGCTGGAGTGCCTGAACACCGACCTGGTGTGCGATGCCATCAATGTGGCCATGCGTGAGCTGTTCCTGCAGATCGTATACGGCCGCAGCCAGTCGGCATTCTCTGAGGACGGTCTGGCCATCGGCGGCGGTCTGGAGGATCTGGGCAAGGGCCTGCGCAGTCAGATCGGCACCATGTATTCCACCAAGGCGAAGGGCGTGCGCTATCTGGAGATGGCCGAGGGCTATGTGACCAAGCTGGCTCTGGATGAAGAGGGCGAGGTCATCGGCTATCAGTTCGTCCGTCTGGGCAAAATGCTGGAGGCGATCCGCCACGGCATGACCCCCAACGAGGCTTACGAAAAGAACATCGGTCAGTACGGGCGCTTCGACGGCGCTGCCAAGTATATTGACCCTCGTGAAGAATAAGAAGGAGGACGGACAGATGGCAAACGAAGTAATGTTTGAAGGCAAAGACCGCCGCATGGCCGGAATCGAAAAATTCCTGGCGGAGAACGATCTTGGTTCTTTGGAGGCCTGCCGGGATCTGTGCCTGTCCAAAGGCATTGATGTGGATGCGATCGTGAAGGGCGTGCAGCCCATCGCTTTCGAGAACGCCGTGTGGGCCTACACCATGGGCGTGGCTCTGGCGCTCAAGCGCGGCGTGAAGAATGCCGCCGATGCCTCCGCCGTGATCGGCGAGGGGCTGCAGGCTTTCTGTGTGCCCGGCTCTGTGGCAGAGCATCGTAAGGTGGGTCTGGGCCACGGCAATCTGGGCAAAATGCTGCTCAGCGATGAGACCACCTGCTTTGCGTTCCTGGCCGGTCACGAATCCTTCGCTGCGGCGGAGGGCGCCATCGGTATCGCCCGCACCGCCAATAAGGTGCGTAAGGTGCCGCTGCGGGTCATCCTCAACGGTCTGGGCAAGGATGCGGCCTATATCATCAGCCGGATCAACGGCTTCACCTATGTGGAGACCGATTACGATTTCTTCAGCGGCGAGCTGAAGGTGGTGCGGGAGAAGGCTTTCTCCGACGGTGAGCGTGCGCTGGTGAAGTGCTACGGCGCCAACGATGTGCAGGAGGGCGTCGCCATCATGCAGAAAGAGGGCGTGGAGGTGTCCATCACCGGTAACTCCACCAACCCCACCCGGTTCCAGCATCTGGTGGCCGGCACCTACAAGAAATGGGCCATCGAGAACGGCAAGAAGTATTTCTCCGTGGCTTCCGGCGGCGGCACGGGTCGTACCCTGCACCCGGACAATGTGGCGGCCGGCCCGGCTTCCTATGGTCTGACCGACTCCATGGGCCGTATGCACGGCGACGCGCAGTTTGCGGGTTCTTCCTCCGTGCCGGCGCACGTGGAGATGATGGGTCTCATCGGTATGGGTAATAACCCCATGGTCGGTGCGACGGTTGCCTGCGCTGTGGCGGTGGCCGAGGCGCTCAAGTAAGGGTCGAACGGATTCGACACCTTGACGCCCCGCATACAGGCGTATTGAAAAACGACGGGAGACCGACAGCCCGGCCGCTTTGCTCATTGTGGTGAAGGGTCGGGCGGAAACTGGGGGCAGGATGATCGTATCCTGCCCCCGCTTATTTTATTTGGCGGAACCGTCGGATGCTGAGGACAAAAGATGGATATAGAACTGTATTATCGGGAAAGAGGAGCCGGTGAACCGTTTATATTTCTGCACGGAAACGGCGAAGACGGCTCCTACTTCCAAAATCAGATGGCATACTTTCAAAACGAATATCGGGTGATAGCTCTAGATACCAGAGGGCACGGCCGATCGCCGCGAGGCAGCGCGCCGTTCACCATCGAACAGTTTTCCTGCGATCTATACGATTTTATGCGGTCGCGGCAGATTACACAGGCCATGCTCCTGGGGTTCTCGGACGGGGCCAATATTGCGATGAGGTTTGCCGCGAAGCATTCCGATATGGTAAAGGCGCTGATCCTAAACGGCGGAAATCTGAATGCAAGCGGAGTGAAACGGACAACGCAGCTCCCCGTTGAGATCGGGTATAAGATCGCCAGTCACTTTGCCGCGAAATCATCGCAGGCCAAGGCCCATGCCGAAATGCTCGGTCTGATGGTGAATGAACCGAACATCGACCCCTGCGAGCTGTCGAAAATCACGGCCCCGACGCTTGTGATCGGCGGCACAAGAGATATGATACGGGAGGCACACACAAGACAGATCGCGGCAGGGATACCGGATGCAAGATTAGTTTTTATCAAAGGAGATCATTTCATTGCCAATCGGCAGCCGGCAGCCTTTAACCGCGCGGTCGCGGAGTTTTTGACAGATTGCAGCAGACCGCGCGGGATGTCGTGAAAATACTGATCGAAAAGGAGCGGCTGGGCTGCTCCTTTTCACTTTCCCGAATATTGCGGGGAAAATTTGATTTTTCTATTGCGTAACGTGTCTCGATATGCTATGATATGACCGGATGGACGATTGCGGTCATATCATACAGGGGGCTTGGGCTTGGCTTTTTCCGATTTTGAAACCGAACAGATTCGCAAGGCGCTGCTCAGGGAGACTCGCCGTTGCGCGGGCACATGGGGGATGCGAAAAACCTCCGTTGATCAGCTGACGCAGGCGGTGGGTATTTCCAAGGGGTCGTTTTATAGATTTTTTGATTCCAAAGAGCTGCTGTTTTTTGCGGTTCTGGAAGATATTCATGCCGAGCTCTATGCGGTCGCCGACCGGGCGCTGCAAGAAAACGGCGATTTGCCGCCGGCGGAGCGGGCGGCGAAAGCGCTCCTCGCCGTTTGCGGACGTATGGCGGACACCGGCGTGATGACCTTTATCGAAAATGATGTGGCCTCGCTCCTGCAAAGACTCCCCGAGAACATCAAAGCGGAGCACTATCACGACGACGAGACCCACATCCGGGCCTTGCTCGAGGCCAATGCGCTCAGCCCGAAAGGCGGGGCGGAACTGGCAACCGCCACGGTGCGGGGGCTGATCCTGACGATCTCCCATAAGGAGCAAATTGGTTCGCTGTATCCGCAGGTGCTGGATTTACTGGTGCATGGCGCCTGCGCGGAACTGTTTTCATAAAAAAGCGGAAGCTGCCGCAAGGCAGCTTTTCAAAAGCACGTCGGTTAGCATATTCTAACCGACGAAAAACGGAGGATGGCTGCGGATGTATGGTAGCGGTTTGAAGCAATACAAAAGGGACGCCCTGCTCGGGGCGCTCGGGGCATTCCTGATGCTGGTCGGCGATCTTTGCCTGAGCGTGATTCCGGCAAGTCAAGGCGACAGCGGACTGTTTATGCGGGAGACCTATCTGAGCGGGTCATGGGAGCCGTGGCGGCTGCCGTTGCTGATCGCGGCGGGACTTCCCGGTATGGCGCTGGGCTTTTTCACCGTGCGCGTGTCCTATCGACAAATATTGCCGCAATATCGCAGGACCCGCCTGGCTGTTCTCGCAGGCGGCGTGATCTACATAGCCACGGCTGGGGCGCTGCACCTGTTTATCGGCAGCCTGGCCGACTGGACGAGCACGCTCTCCCCGCTGCTCGGACGGGAAGAAACGACGGCGCTGATACAGGCGCAGTACGATCGGCTTATGCCCGCGATGTATTTTGCTTATGCGGGAATGGTTCTACTGATCCTCGCAAGCGCCTTTGCGGTGCTGACCCAAAAGACCGTTCTGCCACGATGGATGTTTGCGCTCCATATGATCGTCTTTCAGATCGTTTTTGTATTGATCCCGGATATCCGGCAGGCGTTCGGCGCGGAAATTTCCACTTGGGATTTTGTGTTAAGCCAGGGCTCCGGCAACGCGGCGCTGTGTCTTTGGATGCTGGTGAACGCCGTCTGGGCGGGCAGGCAAGCGAAAAAGGAGAGGCGAACGGATATGGTTGAGGAAAAGAGGGACTGCGTGTGTCTCGGCAACGGCGGGAGGATCAGCGTGTTTGCGTCTCTGCTGCGGGGGGCCTACAAGGCAGTCGGTGCGAAAAAGGCGTTCGGTCTGCCGGAGGACGAAATCGCAAAAGTCATCGAAAAGCAGAACCGCCATCGGGGCGTGTTTACGCCCACCGACCGCAAGGCGTATTATGAGACGATTGATGTGAACGGCTTTCCGTGTCTGATCGTCCGTGAAAACGAAAAGCCGTCAGAGCGTGCGATCCTCTACTTTTTCGGCGGCGGCATGGTCATCGGCCCCGACAGGGGTGACCTGCCCGTGATGCGCGAGCTGATGCGGGACACCGGCTGTGACGTGTGGTTTCCGTTCTACCCGCTCTGTATGGAGCATTGTATCACCGAAACCTATGATATGGTCTATGCGTGCTACCGTCGGATGATCGACCTTTACGGCGGCGGAAATGTCAGCACCTGCGGCTTTTCCTCCGGCGGCGCACTGGCGCTGGGCATTGCGGCGCACAACAATGCGCAGCCCGAGCCGCTGCCGCAGCCGCGGCACATTGTTGCCGTCTCGCCGGGGGAGGTGCCGTGGAACGATGCCGAAAGGTCCCGGATGCAGGCGCTGAACGAGAGAGATGTTGCCATCGACTACGCCTTTATGGTGACGGTCGAAAGGTTCATGCGCCACGGGCGGGAGGATGTGCCGGACTATATGATCTCCGGCTCTCGCGGCGATTTCTCCGGTGTGGGCGATATACACTTCTTCTATTCGGCCGATGAAGTTCTCTACGGCGCTCTGCCGGATTTTGAAGAAGCCTGTAAGCGGGCGGACGTCCCGTATACCGCGTTTGCCCGCCCGAAGATGGTCCATTGCTACTGTATGCTGCCGTACTTCAAAGAGGCGCGGGAGGACTTTGCCAGGATCACGGAGATTCTGAAGAAATGAGATTGGAACAAGGCTATGAAATACTTTGAATTCGGCACGGAGAACCCGGAACTTATGGTCATGCTTCACGGCGGCGGCACAAGCTATCTCGGTATGCTGCCGACAGCGAAAGAGGTGGCGAAGGTCTACCATGTGGTGCTTGTTGCTTACGATGGTTTCAACCCGGACGAGCCGGAAACGGAGTTTGTATCGCCAATGGATGAGGCAAAACGGCTCGGCGATTACATCGTGGCGCATTACTGCGGCAGGATCGACATTCTCTACGGTATTTCCTACGGATGCCGTGTGCTGATGGAAGTCCTCGCCGATGAGCGTCTGGCGATTACAACAACGATCGCCGACGGTATGGGGCTGCGGGATTATCCCAACATCAAGAGCCGGTGGGGCAAGGATATTTATTGTTTCTTCTTCACGGGCTTGTTTTATACGATCATGGGACATCCGGGACCAAAAAGGAAGAGGTTCCTTGCGAAGGTCTCCGGGCGGACGATTGAAGAAGCCGACCGTATCCTTTACGGCAAGGCGACATGGCGCAGTTGGAAGAACCAGGACTACGATCTGATCGGCAAAAAGACCGACTATTCCCTGTTTGAAAGAACCGATATGTTCCTCTGGTACGGGATCAGGGGCAAGGTGGACAAAAAGCTGTCGGCAGGGCTTGAGGTTTTGAAGAAAACCGGATATCCGTTTGAAACAAAGATCTTTACGAATCTGGGTCATGGCGGCCTTGCCGGTGAGCATCCGGAAGCGTTTTTACAAGAAGTTCAGGCGGCGCACCGGCACACTTTGGCGCGATGACAGAGCGTAATCCGGAAGAATAAAGCTGCAAAGAGCCGTAGGGAGCTGATGACATGAGAGTTTTGGAATACGGAACAGAACACGAAAAGGCGCTGCTGTTTTTGCCCTGTACGGCAGAGCCGGAGTGGGCGTTCGCCGACTCGGTTGGTCTGCTGGCGCGGGATTACCATGTGCTGCAGATCGTCTATGACGGTCACGGCGAAACGGGAGAGGATTTTGTCTCTGTGGAGACAACGGTGGACCAGGTGACCGACTGGCTGCGGCGACACGGCATCGACCGTCTGGACGCGGCTTACGGTTGCTCGCTGGGCGGCGCGTGCCTGACGCGTTTGCTCGCACTGGGGGAAATTCCGGTCGAACGTGCCATCATTGATGCAGGCATTACGCCGTATCAAATGCCGCTGCTTTTACGCCGCCTTGCCTGTCTGCGGGATTTTTGTGGGTTCAGGCTGATTGCAAAAAGTCGAAAAATTCTTGAGGTTGCTTACCCGCCGGAGCGCTGGACGCTGCCGGGATGCGATCCCGTAGAGGAGTATGATGCGTTAATGGCGTATCTGAGGACCTATTCAAAGCGTACCGTCCGCAACATCTTCTGGTCGGCGAACAACTATGCACTGCCGCCGGAACCGGTGAAAACGGACTGCCGCATGACATATTGGTACGGCGAGGAGGAGAAGAAAGCGCGGCGCGGGAATATCCGCTTTATCCGGACGTATTACCCGCGGGCACAGCTCTGCGGCATCCCGAAGATGGATCACGCGGAGCTGGTGATGCTCCATCCCCGGGAGTTTTATCGGCGGGCTATGGAGTTTCTGATACACGCACCGGCAAATCAGACCGAAAACAGCTGAAGGAGGAGCGGAAATGTCCAAAAAGGCAACCGAATTTCAGAAAAAAGAAATGAGCAAAATGTACCGCGGCAAGGAGATCTTTAAGCCGCTGAACACCGGATGGATCGACGAAAACGTCGCCTGTGTGCGCGAGTGGGTGGCAAACATCTTCTTCTACCGCAAGGGGGACACGACCGTGATGATCGACGCGGGCTATAACTACGACCGTCTCGCGGAGAAAATGGGGTGGCTGGGCATCGACCCGAAGTCTGTTCGCCACATTCTCATCACGCATCAGGATACCGATCATGTCGGGGCGGTGGAGGCGGACAGTCCGGGGTGGTTCAAAAAAGCCAAGCTGTACATCGGCGAGGTCGAAAACCGCTATCTGACCGGCGAGGTGCGCCGCAAGGTCATTTATCACCTCTACAAGCTGCCGCAGGTCACGATCCATAATCGCAAGCAGCTGCTCCGTGACGGCGAAACGCTCCGCATCGGGGACATCAAGATTAAATGCTTTCTTGTTCCCGGGCATACATGGGGGCACATGGTCTATCTGATCGACGACAAATATCTGTTCACCGGCGACACTCTGTGGCTCGGTGCGGACGGCGGGTACAGCTTCATCTCCACATTGGCGGAGAATAACAAGCTGGCGGTAAAATCGCTGGCCATCTTGGAGACAAAACTGAAAAAGATCGGCGCGCACCCCCTGTTCATCACCGGGCACACCGGTTGGACGGATAATTTCGAGTTTGCTTTCGCCCATAAAGACAAACTCTGTTCGCCGTTTCGGAAAAGGGTGCACGACCCGCAGGCGCCGTACGATGCCTACGATGAATCCGACGACACCGAAGAAAATGCAAAGAGCGGCTTTCTGAAGGGGGTGGGCCGATGAAGGACGAAGCAGTCAAATTCGATCGTACCTGCCACGTGCTGTATTCCAGGCCCTGCAAAAAGGAGATTCAAAAGAAGATCGCCCTGCACTATCCCGCAGAAAAGCGAGAGGCGGTCTGGGAGCAGGTACAGCTGCAATATGCGGAATTCCTTTCGGACTGGCGCACCGATCTTGGGGGCAAAAAGAACTTTCACAACGGCGCAGGGGGCACCTACGACTGCATCGCGCTCATGAGCTACTATGCGGTGTGCAAGTCTGTCACCTCCTTTCGGGAGATCGAGGAGCTGGAGGAAAACCTCATTCTGCCGTCCTTCCGCAAGCTGAAATTTGTGGACTGCAACAAGCCGTTCTGGTGTCGACTGATGTATAAGGCGTTCATGCGGGCGAAAGCGGGCTGTGACAAGTGGCACGATTATGAAATGAGTGTCGCCGCCTATGATAAGAACAAACCGATCTATTATGAATTCACGGCGTGCCCGGCGGCAGAATTCGCAAAGAAGCACGGACTCTCGGAGATCATGCCGGCGCTCTGCAATGTGGACTATGCATCCATGGAACAGATTCATGCAAAGCTGATCCGTACTTCCACCTGCGTTGAGGGATGCAGATGCGATTATACCATCTGCGGTGACCGGGACGCTTACGTAAAGGAGCATCCCGAATATCGTGACGAAGCGGGATTCCGCAGGAACAAGTGAGGTATAGGAACGGATAAAATGGAAACTTTTCTGGGGATACTGATTCCTTTTCTCGGCACAACGCTGGGCGCGGCCTGTGTGTGTTTTATGAAAAGGTCGCTCGGCGACAGAGTGCGGCGCGCTTTGGCGGGCTTTGCCGCGGGGGTGATGGTGGCCGCCTCGGTTTGGAGCCTGCTGATCCCCGCGATAGAGCAGTCGGAGGGCATGGGCAAACGGTCTTTTATCCCCGCCTTTATCGGCTTTTGGGTCGGCGTGCTGTTTCTGCTTGCGCTGGATCATCTGATCCCGCACCTGCACGTGGGCAGCGATCAGGCAGAGGGACCGAAAACTGGGCTCGGCCGCACGACCATGATGATACTGGCGGTGACGCTGCACAACATTCCGGAGGGAATGGCGGTGGGCGTGATGTATGCGGGCTTTCTCGCGGGGAATACGCAGATCACGGCGGCGAGTGCATTGGCACTGTCTCTCGGAATAGCGATTCAGAATTTTCCCGAGGGGGCGATTATCTCCATGCCGCTCCGCGCTGAGGGGGAGAAAAAGGGCAGAGCCTTCCTCGGCGGTGTGCTTTCGGGGATCGTTGAGCCGATCGGCGCCGTGCTGACTCTGGTTGCGGCGCGGCTCGTGATCCCGGCCCTGCCGTATCTTTTGAGCTTTGCGGCGGGAGCCATGCTCTATGTGGTGGTGGAGGAGCTGATCCCCGAAATGTCTCAGGGGAAGCACTCCAATGTGGGAACGGTCTTCTTTGCCGCGGGTTTCAGCGTCATGATGGTTTTGGATGTGGCTCTGGGCTGAAAAGCGGAGGGGAAAATGCAAATCCTGCTCTGCGGAGCAGGCGTTGTCGGCTCCTGATAGGCGGCTGCCGTTCTTTGCCTGTCTCGCCGGAACGGATAAATGCTGCTTGCAGTTTGGAAGGAAGGTAATGATCATGCACCAGTATTATGAAAAGAAGAGTGCCGGGCTGAAAAAGACCATGAAGGGATTTCTCGCGCTTGTCGGACCTGAGCTTGAAAAAGCCGGCGGGAAACCCTACGATGCCGCGTTTGCGGACCTATGGGACATCTATGAGCGGGATATGCTTGCCCGTTTTCCGTATATCGGCGGCGACGCTGCCAGCGGCACGAAAAATCTGACCGAGGCGTATATGCTGGTTGCCATGGGTGAGTATCTCAAGGGATACGGAATGACCATGGAAGAAATCGGATATCTGATGACGCAGGCGTATGAGCGCCGGATGCGGAAGATGCCCGGCATTGTCCGTAGAATCATGGGCCGGATGTTCACGAATCCCAAGCTGCTCAACAAAATGTTTCTCAAGAAGGACGCGAAGAATGCCGCCAATGCTGCAAAGAATCCCGGCAGCTTTGAAACAAAGACGCAATTGCCGCCCGAAGCGGGCTACGACTTCAGCTATCACAACCTTGTATGCCCGCTTGCGCATTTTGCGAGGCAGTACGGTTATGAGGAATATATGCCCTATCTCTGTAATCTCGATTATGTTATGTTCGGGATCGTCGGGGCGCCGCTTTTCCGCGAGCATACCTGCATGGAAGAGGGCGGCTACTGCGATTTCAAGCTGAAAACCGACGCCGAGCCGCTGCCGTACTGGCCGCCGGTATTCTCACAGGGAAAAGGATATAAATGACTATGTATGGATCGGAACTGGACGAAAATACGATCCGGGATATCGGACACGCCTTCGGCTACTACGATTACGGCGCGGAGCACGGACTGATCGACGCATTCCCGAGCCGGGATGCCGCAGCAGCATTTATCTGCGGCTATGTGCGCATGGCGCTGCAAAGCGGGATGCTGTATGCCACGAGCGAAAACGGCGAGGGCTATATCGCCTACAAGCTCCCCGGCCAAAGGGTCGGTCTGAAAGCCGCGTTGCCTTTGGCTAAAGGGTTTCTCGGCTCTATGAAAGCGAGGGAGCTTGTCCGCTTTATGCGGATCATGTCCAGGGGCGGTTCGGGACTCGCGGGGGCTGTTATCGGAATACTTCAGATTGGGATGCTGACAGGCGTTTCCTCGGAGCTTGTGTGGATCGTCATTGGCGGCTTTCTGAATTTTGCGGCGGGATTGCCGCTCTATTTCTCGTTCAAAAAAGGAATTTTCTATGGTGTGAAATAACGTCGCCGGCTGCCATGGAGGTGGGAGACATGAAGGCAGAAGAAAAAGAAAGGCTGACCCGATGGTATATTCTTGGCGCGATCGGAGGTATATGCATGGCGGCCGGGGATTGGCTGCTCGGCTGTATTCCTCTTCAGGGAACAGACACCGGAATGTTCAACAGAGCCTATTATCTGTCCGGCTCCTATGGACTGTGGAGACCTGTGCTGATCGTCGGAATGGGAGCCGTCGGGAGCTTCCTCTATTATTTTGTGGTAAAAGCCCTGCACGCGGACATCAATGAAAAGTACCGAAAAACGAAATCTGTCCAGTTTCTATGCGGCATATTCACCGTTGCGGTGGCGCTGGCGATCCATACCTGGTCGGCTACCCTTGCCTGGTTTGCTGCTTATCTGGGGCCGCGCATCGGAGCAGAGGCGGCGGTTGCAGCGGTCACGGCCTATCAGGACGATATGCTCATCGCCATTCTTCCGATATATATTCCGATGGTATGGATGATCGGGATCCATTTCGTGATGCTGCTGCTCGGCAAAACCCGCTATCCCGGGTGGATGCTTGTTTTTCATCCGGTCACGTGGAATATTCTGCTGGTCGTCATTCCGGATATTGCCCAGGCCATGCAGATACCTGCGGCCACATGGATGTCCGTCATGAGTCAGAGCAGCACGAATAGCGCCATCGTGATCTGGTGCATAGCGGCTGCAATTTATGGGCAGAGGCACAGACAAAAGGAATGAATGCCGGCAGAATGACGATCCGGCAACCGATACCCTGTAATCCCGTTAAATAACGGTAAAGCCCGTGCCGGTCATTTGACCGGCACGGGCTCTTTCTGCGTTGGGATCGGCTGCGATCGGCGCATCGCCGTCGGAGACTGTCTATTGTGTGGAAACCGCTGTCGGAGAGACGGCGCTCAGGCCGGCGGCGACTTTCCAGCCTGCCGCCTGTCGGCGTTCGACCACAAATCGGCGATAGAGCCCGTCCACGGCTACCAGCTCGTCGTGTGTGCCCTGCTGCACGATCTCGCCGTGATCGACGACGAATATACGGTCGGCATCTCGCACGGTTTTCAGACGATGGGCGATCAGGATGACCGTCTTGTTGTGGGTCAGCTCGGCAACGGCCTCCATCAGCTCCTTTTCGTTCTCCGGGTCCACGTTGGCTGTCGCTTCGTCCAGGATGATGATGGGCGCATCCTTCATGATGGCGCGGGCGATGGAGATGCGCTGGCGCTCGCCGCCGGAGAGGGTCGCGCCGCCCTCGCCGATCACGGTATCGAAACCGTCCGGTAGAGCCGTGATGAAATCATAGCAGCGGGCCTTTTTCGCCGCGGCCTTTACCTCGTCAAGCGTCGCGTCCGGTCGGCCGAAACGAATGTTATTGGCAATGGTATCGGAGAACAGGTAGGTCCGCTGAAACACAAAGGAGAAATGGTGGATCAGGCTGTCGTAGCTGTATTCCCGCACATCGTGCCCGCCAAGGCTCACGCTGCCGCCCTGCACGTCCCAGAAGCGCGCCATGAGATTGCAGAGCGTCGTTTTGCCGGAGCCGGAAGGGCCGACGATCGCAACGGTGGTTTTTTCCGGGATAGACAGGGATACATCCCGCAGAATGGGCTTGCTGTCGTAGGAGAAATCCACGTGCGACAGGGCAATGTCCTCGCGCTTCGGTGTCAGCTCTTCGCCGTCGATGTCCATAGCTTTCACCCGCAGGATGGAATCTGCTTTTTCCACGCCGATGTCGATGGAGCGGAAGAGGGAGGAGTAGCTGCCGGCGCTGTCCAGCTGCTCAAAGAGGATAAACGAGCAGAGCAGCATCAGCAGGCAGTTCGTAAGCTCCATGGTGCCGTTAAAATAAAATACGATGGCGGCGGCACAGATGGCAACGCCCGTGAGCTTATTGACGATGAACTGTGCCAGCATATACAGCACGGACGGGATCTCCATGCCGAAGGACGCACGGCGGGCCTCCTCCACGGCGGAGTGTACCTGCGCGGCGGAATCGTGGGTCAGATCAAAATTCTTGACCTCGGCGATGCCTTGGACGTATTCCAGGACCTTGGAGACCAGCCGCTCGTCCGCGTTGAATTTCCGCTGGGCCAGCGCCTGCTCCCCTCGCTGCATGGCGGCGTTGACGGCAAAGAACAGGAGCAGCCCGGCCAGGGTGATCAGCCCCATGCGCCAGTCAAAGAGGAACATCATGACCGCGATGATACCGGAGGTCAGGAATCCCCGTGTTGTGATCATGACCACGCGGGTGGCGACATTCGCCATACTCTCCATGGTGTTGGTGGTGACGGAGGTGACCTCGCCGAGATTGTTGTCGTTGAACCAGCCCATGGGCAGATACCGCAGATGCTCCGCTATTTCAATGCGCTTGTTGGCGCAGGCGCGGTAGCCGGCACAGGTCTGGAGCATGGTGGATCTCATGTTGATGGCGATGGTGATGACCAATGAGATCACGATGACGCCGAGACTTGTCCAGAGGGTCGTCATGGTGACGTCTTTTTTCAGGAGCGCACCGATGACGATGGCGGCGGCAGGAATACGCATGGCGGAGCAGATCGCGCTGACAACGCCCAGCCAGATGGACGCGACAAACATTTTGCGGTTTTCGTCGCCGCAGAAAGCGAAAAACTTTTTGAGTGTCCGGAACATTACGCCACCTCCCCGTCGTCTTTTACGCTGATGTGGGCTTCCCACATGGTTTTATACAGCGGGCAGGACGCAAGGAGTTCTTCCTGCGTGCCGGTGGCTTCGATCTGCCCCCGGTTGACGACGATGATCTGATCGGCGTCCGCGATGGTGGACAGGCGGTGGGCGATGACCAGCAGCGTCTTGCCCTGCACCAGCTGCGCCAATGCGGACTGAATGACCGCCTCATTCTCCGGGTCGGTGTAGGAGGTAGCCTCGTCCAGAATGACGATGGGCGCGTCCTTCAGCATGGCGCGGGCGATGGAGATACGCTGCCGCTCGCCGCCGGAAAGATGTCCGCCGGAGGCGCCGCACACGGTCTGATACCCGTTTTCCAGCCCCATAATGAATTCATGACAGCCGCATTTTTTCGCCGCGGCAATGACTTCCTCATCGGTTGCGCCTTTCCTGCCCAGGCGGATGTTGTCCATGACCGACAGATCAAAGAGGTAGTTGTCCTGCGATACATAGGCGATACGGTCGGTGCACTCTTTGAGCGGCAGAGTGCGGATGTCCACACCGCCGAGCTCGATTGCCCCGTCCTTTACATCCCAAAGGGAGGCGATCAGTCGCGCGATGGTGGATTTACCGCTGCCGGAGGGGCCGACAAAGGCATTGACCGTGCCCGGCTCGATGCGCAGGCAGACGCCGTGCAGCACCTCCTTTTCGTGATAGGCAAACCGAACATCTTTCAACTGGATGGAGGTATCGGTGGGCAGCTTTTCCGCCTTTTCCGGGCGCTGCATATCATCCCCCGACAGGACCTCCGCCACCTCGCCCACGATAGTCGTCAGCTGTGCGATGTCGTCGGTATAGGAGAAGGCGGTGATCAGCGGCTGCATCACGCCGAAAGACAGGACAATGACCGTCAGGAACGTTTCCGCCGACAGCGTGCCGCGCATATAAAGCAGGCACCCCATCGGCAGAATACCGAGCAACGTGGAGGGGAAGAGCGCCATGCCCGCGACCTGCCCGAACAAACTGCCCCGCATCCAGTCGATGAAGCAATCGGCGCCCTCTTTGGCGGCGGAAACAAACTTTGCGTAGCTGGTCTTGGACTGCCCAAATGCCTTGATGACCTCGATGCCGCCGATGTATTCCACGGCGGTGTCGTTGAGGGCTTTTGTCGAGGTGACGGTGCGCTGGAATTTTTCGTTATATCCGCTGAACATGGACATAAAGCAGAGGATCCCCAGCGGCAGGACAATGAGCATGGACAGTCCCATGCGCCAGTCCTCCGCAAACAGCAGCACCAGCACCGCCAGCGCGCCGACGATGTTGGAGGTCATCTCCGGCAGCAGGTGAGCCAGAGTCGTTTCGATGGAATCGACCCGTTCCACGATGATGTTTTTGTAGGAGCCGGAGGAGCGATCCAGCACCGTGCCCAGGGGCAGCGTGGCCAGCTTATCCAGCAGTCGGATACGGGTGTTGGCCAGCACGTGGAAGGTGGCATGGTGGGAAAGGGAGGTGGACACACTGTGCAGGGCATATCGCCCTATCCAGCACAGCGCCATCCACCCGCAGAGCGTGAGGCATTGTGTTCGCTCCGCCGTGCCGTTTACGAGCGCGGTAATGATTCTGATGATGATAAAATACGGTATCAGAGAGCAACCGACGCCGAGCAGTGCCGTGAAAATGCTCAGGGCGTATTCGCCCCGTCGGCCGTCCGCCAGCTCCATGAGCCACGCAGAAGCAGAACGCTTGGATGCAGGGGTTTTGTTCATAGGTCATTCCTCCGTTATGTCACGCCGCCGGATGCCGTCAATGAGAATGGCGCCGGTTGTTTTAATTTTTGTGCCGATGGTGAAGTAGACAGCGCTTTCCAGCAGAGCGAAAAATACGGGCATGAGAATGATGGCGGTCGGCGCTGCGTACAATAATGAACTTGCGAAGAAGATCGTGACATGGATCAGAGCCAGCAGGACAACGGTGATGATGTCCTTGATCTTCCGTCTGTTTGGGGTTGCGGTTTTCATGGATAAGGACTCCTTCCTGTAATGTTGGGTATTTTGAAAGCCACCCGGGGCAGCTGACACAGAATGGATCCGGCGACAGCGGGCGCCGTCGGAATTGCGCGGGATATCCCGTCTCATGGGGAGAAACGGAGCGGCGGATCATTGCTCTTTCGCCGCATAGACACGCAGCGTTCTGCGGAATACTTCCGACGGCTTTTCGGAGCGTAGGAGCGCTTGCATCTGCATAGAGGAATTCAAATGCATAATCCATCATACGCATCTCTTCTCGATCGGCAGGAGAAAAAGGAGCTGTCTTTCGGTTAGCCAAAGCTAACCGCTTGCTGAAAGAAATGGGCGGGAGCACCGCCCAAATATACAGACCATTCATTTCAACGTATCGCACAATTGTCGCCATCCGGCATTGAAAAAATCCAGGATTGATCTGAGACAGGCAACCATCCTATCTTCCCCCAGGGGTTCGTTGAGCAGCTGCCGGAAATACCAGAACTGTGACCCGATCAGCAACCGGATCGCATCTTCGTTCGGCGCCTTGCCGTAGACTTCGGAGAAAAAATCAATGGTCTGCTTTGTTTTGCGGTTCAGCAGTTCTTCGAGCATTGTTCCGACAGAGCTACCGTCGCTACGACTGAAAAACAGTGTACAGTCGTCATAATGCTCGGACAACAGGCGAAAATAGATGCTCTCCTCCACGTTTATGGCGCGGATAACGTCTTCTGTCCGGGTGCTTTTTCTCGCTCGTTCGTATTCCTCTGCCGCCGGAGAAAACACGTCATTCATCGTCTCGAGGAAGTCTTGTAATAGGCTGACAAACAGCGCATCCTTATTTTTATAACGCGTGTAGATCGCACCGGTGGTAACGCCGGCTTTTTGCGCTATTTTGTGAAGCGATGCTTTCCGAAATCCGCAGGAAAGAAATTCCTCATAAGCGGCCTGGGCGATACGGCTGTCAAGAGAATGATCTCTATTGGCTATGACCTCCGCCTCCTCAGATTGATAACGCCATTATCAATGACGCGGCCATTATAGCACGGCGGCGTGAAAAATGCAAGCGATCTGACGTATTTTTTACGAAAAAAGGAAAACCGGTCAAATGCGGCGGAGGAGGATCAACCGTGCAGGTCTCGTCGGGAAACTATCCGCACAGGGTGAGGGCGGCGGGAGGCACCGCGCGCTTTCACCTGCGGAGAAATTCTGCGGAAACCGCGCTTTCTGAGAAAAAACAGTTGACGAATCTCCCGGTTCATGCTATAATATCTTCCGTTCTATATGCGAGGGTGCTGGAACCGGCAGACAGGCACGTTTGAGGTGCGTGTGTCGAACGACGTGGGGGTTCAAGTCCCCTCCCTCGCACCATACGGAGTATTCTTATAGGATTTGAGATCCTTGTGAGAATGCTCCGTTTTTTCATGCCTGTTTTTCTGATCAATTGCCCCTGAAAGCCATATCCTCCTTTCCTTATGCTACCGGCGTGGACGAATAAGCGATCTCCACGCCCTG
>ERZ808240.135-NODE-135-length-99123-cov-5.482315_pt1 | contig 99123 bp, 79 predicted proteins | sample MGYA00521084_ERZ808240 | MGnify/ENA primary metagenome ERZ808240 (study PRJEB31516, sample SAMN03275571) | gut metagenome | biome: mammalia-associated habitat; material: feces | host: Papio cynocephalus | place: Kenya | collected 2012-08-06 ...
AGGCTTCATCGGTTACGTAGCCCGCTACGCTCCCTCTTTAGTCTATGCTTCTGATAAAAACAATGCACAAATTCATATCAATTAATTCTGAATACTTATTGGGGCGTTTTCACTTTTGCGCCTGATGATTTATCTATCATAATATTGCCTTTATTAACAACATTGGCAATATCAACTTTTGATGCAGAGCTTGCATCTACTTTTATCATTTCTACTTTGCCGTTAGCAAATATTGCATGTGCAGCAGAAGAGGCATCAATATCAAGTAGCGGAGTAGTGATGTTATTGATAGAGCACTTGCTTGCACTTGATACGTCCACTTCAGTCATTTGGCTAGCTATTAATGCTCCGCCCTTGATGTTTGCACTGCTGCTAGTTTCAATGTCAGCTTCTTTAGCAGTAATATTGTTGTTCCATACGATAGAACTTGCCGAACTTGCGTCAATATCAATTTTGCCGCCAACTGCCACATTGTGGTTTATCTTAATGCTTCCGCCAGAACTTGCTTCCAACTCAAAGTTTCCATTAACTGCGATGTCTCCCTCTATGCTGATGCTTGCGGCTGCTTCTGCTTCGATAGAGTTTGCCGTAGGACCATGAACTATCACCATAGGGCGATTGCTCCTCTTGATATTTTTTGCTTTTTTGAAGTAGATTTTTAGTTTGCCATTAATCACTTCGGTCTTTAACTGCTTGATGTTCTTTGCATCAAGATTAACCTCGATGTAAGGTTTTTCTGTTGTAGGGTAGTAAACTACATCTACGCCAGTGGATGCCTCTATCTCGCTAAACGAACCAATCTTTCTTGTTTCGCTTATTACCTGCTCATTACTTGTTACGCTATACTTGCTACTACTTATGTTTTCGCCATTGTTCATAGCAGCGTTGGTAGAGCAAGCATATAGCGACATCACGAGTAGTGTACCAACGCTTAGCATTTTTACATTTGGTTTCATAATATTCGGTTTTAATATGGCTCTATTAAAAATATGCCATGATAGTTTGTAATCGGTTGTAATTCTCTTGACGAGATTAGATAATGACTGTTAGTGTGTTTTGCATGTACCTAAATGAGATTGTGCATGTAATGTAAGTAGACGTTCAAAATTTATGTCATTTAGCTTTGATTGCCTACTCGTAATCGCAAAGTTATCAAAAATAATAGATGTGTACAACTTTTTGCTTATGTTGGCTAGTTAAAGAAAAAGAAATTACTAAAAAAGCTTTTATCAGCACATGGCGCATTGTTATGATTTTTTATATTTGAAGCACACTCATAGAGGAGTGCACTTCAAATATAAAAATAAGAGGATTGATTATTATAAATAGATTTGAATATCAACTAAAGAAAAGCCAATTTAGAAAATTACTTTTTGACCATTGCGGATGTAGACTCCTTTTTTAGTAGGTTGTATGACGCGGCGGCCGCTTAAGTCGTAGCAATTGGCAGTAGAGGAACTCTTTGAGTTAGGCAAGATGGTTTCGTTGGTGGCGGTATGGTGTATGCCAGTGCTTGTATGTTTGCCTCCTTTGATATATTGCACATAGGCATTTTCAGTGTTTCCATCGTTGGCTACCCACAGACGGCGGGTAAGGTCTCCCTCAATGCTTTCGCTATAGGTTACAGGCACATCCCATCCGTTGCTACTAGCTGTTATATCAGGTATTGCGGGAATTTCTTCGTCAGCGCCCAATTCTATGTAATTGCTTATAGGAAGTCCTTCAAACTTGATAGGGTTAAGTGATACACTAGAGCCACCATTAATCATGTTGTTATCGGTGATGTCGAAATATCCTTGTCCAATTACTTCCAAACGGAGCACAGCCTTTCCTTGTGTGTAGATTACGCGGTCCTCGCCCGTACTAGGTATGTGAATGGTGTAGGTAGGCATACGGTCAATTTCCTGTTGGGGAAGCACTACTTCGCATTCACCATCATTAGCTGTTTCGGGCACAAGAATGTGTTTAAACGTGGTTCCACCATCGTCGGAGAGAAGCACACGCACTTTGCTCTCGGGGCTAAAGAAATCTTTGTCCACATCCCACTTCAGCATGAAGCGTTCACCTGCCATAAACTCCGTTTTTAGTGTTGGATTAATCTTAAAAGGAGTAGCTTCAACCACTTTGACTATTGTAAGAAAATTGTCGCGTAGTGGAGCTTGTTCTTTTGCAATGGCTTCTTCTGTTGGTAGGGCATCGCTTACAGAAATAAGCATTTTGTATTCTCCTACAGGTAGCGTGTCGCTGTTAGGAACGAGCGTCCAATTAGCAGTGCTGTATGTGCGTCCAAAGTTTAGCACGTTATTGTGTGTAGCTGGGAAGGTGGGGAAGTGGGCAGGCTTATATGCAAGATAGTCCCATTGAGCATAGCTATAGTAAAGGCTGTCTTGTTCAGCATCCGAGGCATAAACGGGAATGGTGAAGAATGTGTTCTTTGGTACAATGTATTCTCGCTTCATGCGCTCACGGTCAATACGTGGTGCAGTGTTAGTTTCCGACACCATACGTTTATAAGAAGCGTTGCGCAAGCGGTCGGCCAATTGTACTGTTGGTGTGAGTTGCGACAGACTTGCTAAACTCAAAAAGTGGGTGATACTGCTAAAACCATATCCTGCAATCGATTGCCCCGAATTGCCAGGTTCAGATCCTGTTACCCATGTATGCTGACATCCGAAAGCGTGGGATAGTTCGTGTGCAATGGTGTGATTATCTTGTTTCATCGAGGTGACATTGCCCTTCATGTCATCCCATTTTATGGCTCCTATAGTGGCAAGACCAGCGTTGTCGTACATGTCATAGCGGCACACCACGCCTATGTCGTAGCCATCATTACCTATACGCTTGGTTATTTCATTGGTGGCAGTGTTGGCATTATCTATAAATACATTACGACTATGCAGGTCTTCTGCTAAGAGGCGATCATCGTAGACGATGGTAAATTTTACGCCTGCATCGCGCACGTAGATAGAGTTTAGATACGTTTCAAGTTCTTTAAGCCAAGTTTTAATCTTTTCTTTGTCGCCGCCAAACTTCTCGGAGTGAATTTCCTCATAAGTGAGTAGTACGGCGAGCCTATATTCGCGAAATGTGCTATCAGATATGTTAATACTCTTTTCCTCTTCGGCCAGTTGTTCGGAAATCGAAGTGGTGGTTTGTGCCTGTGCTTGTGTTGAAAGTGCAACGAGCAAAAGCGATGTAAGGTAATATTTTCTCATGTTAGGTGTATAGAATAAAATGATGAGTAAATAGATAAGTGACGAGCCATTGGCAATGGTGGTGGTTGATAGAATTGCTAGTTGTAAATGTATAATACCCGTTAGCCTATTAGCCAATTCTGCCAATAAGTTTGGTAAAGATAGCATTTTTATTTTTAAATCATGCTCATTCTATCTCATGAAAAACATAATATAGATGTTTTTAAATTTTATACATAAAAATTCAGTATATGATTGATTTTATTATGTGTATATGAATAATATATCATTTTTTTTTATGATATTTGCACAATGGAGTGCACAATATTAATTGATACACATATATATATAATGACAAGTCTAATATTATTAACTATAAATACATTGTTTTTGCATGAAAAAACGTTACTTACCCTTGTTGCTTGCTCTTTTTGGAACAACTACAGCAACATTGGCAGACACGCCTGTTAAGGTAACAACCATTACTACTAATGGTAGCTTTGCAGACGGAACGCATTGGTATTATTTAAGCATCGGTAACCAAGGATTTAGAATTTCTGACAACCGCAACAATGCTTTTATCACTTTAGGCGGTACGCGTCGTGCATCGGCAGATAACGTATGGTGTTTTGCTGGTAATAGCACAGATGGTTACATGATTTACAACATGAATGCTGGCACCAAAAAGGCATTGGCTGCTCCCAAAGAGATGAAGGGAAACACTGGTGCTGAGTCGTATGCTCACCTCATGCCTGTAGACAATTTGCCAAGTGATTATACCAATCGTTGGGATATAACCGCAGCGCCAACCTCGTATGGTATTAAAAATGGTTTCTATATCAGCGAACACGGAGAGTCGAGCAAAGCACTCAACAACCGCGACCGCAAACTTGCCTTTTGGTCTACTGGTAAAGATGCAGGTTCCACCATTGCCATTACCCCTTTATACGACGAAACAAATGTTAGTGATTTAGCTATCGACTTAACCACAGGTACATTTACATCTTCAAACCTAGCTAAAACTTGGCACAAGGTATGGACGTCTAATGTGGCCAATAAACCCGTCATTACGTTCTCTGCCGATAACAACGACATGAGCAAGAACACTGACGACAATACGATAAATATGGCCCCAGGAACGCAAAATTCCAATACAGCTACCTATACAATTGCATCGTCTGCAGCTCAAATCATGCGCTATTCGTTTACGGTTGCTAAAAAAACAGCCTCTGCAAACAAGATGACGCTAACCATCGATGGCAAGGAATACGACCTCACATCGGGCTCGCACGATATTAGCGTTACCTTGCCTGTAAGTGCCAACTCTACATCGTTTAAGTTGTATGGTGCTTCGGCTGCCGAGGAGTTGAAACTAACAAACTTTAAGGTTGAATATAAGGCCAATGCTGCATTTACACAAGAGGTGTCAACCTCTACAGGCTCAGGTCTTAGCACTTCAGCATGGGCTAAAACTTGGACTTCTACTTCGACCAGCCCAACCATTACCATCTCTACTGCCAATAACAATATGAAGAATGATGGTGGCTTTGTAATGGCTTCGGGTAGCGATAAAACATCTACTTACACCATAGCAACAAATGGGGGCACATTGTCGGGATATACCTTTAAGGCGGCTCTTAAATCATCATCTACAGCAACAGATGTTAAGATTACGGCCAACGGAACTGAATATCCCATTACAACTACAGCTTCTACGATAAGCGTTTCTAATATCAATGCTGCCAGCACCACATTTGTGCTTAGCGGTACGAACGACCCTGTAGTAATCACTGAGTTTAACGTGAATGGTATGGATGCTTCGTCCGTGACACTCAAGGTAGATTCTTGCGAACAGCAGTACGACTTATTGGTGTGTACCTCAACTCCTAACTATCGTATTCCAGCTATTGCACAATCAAAAAATGGTAATTTGATTGCAGTAAGCGACTACCGTTTCTCTGGTGCTGATATAGGTAGTGGTGCTCTTGACTTGCGCTCTCGTATTTCAAAGGACAATGGCGCTACATGGGAAGAAGTTAAGACTATTGCCGATCACAACCAATATACCAAGGGCAGTACAAATGCAACAGATTTTATGCATACTGGTTTTGGTGACCCTTGCATCGTAGCAGACCGCGAGAGCGACAAGGTGTTGTTGATGAGTTGTACAGGCAATGTGATGTATTGGAATGGTACACGCACTAATCACCAAGGCATTGCACGCTTCTATAGCGAGGATGGTGGCGAAAATTGGCAAAAGCCCGAGGATATTTCAGAAAGCATCTATGCTTTGTTTGATGGTAGCCAAATTGGTGGTGCCAAAACCATGTTTATTGGCTCTGGCCGTATTTGCCAAAGCCGTATTGTTAAGGTAAAAGACTATTATCGCCTTTATTGCTCAATCATCATGAAGGATAACAATAGCGGCAATACCAGCCACAACTTCGTTATCTATTCAGACGACTTTGGAAAGACTTGGGGCGTGCTTGGTGGTCCTAACGTAGCTCCTACAAATAGCGATTGTGATGAGCCAAAGGCTGAAGAGCTTCCTGATGGTTCAGTTATTTGTAGCTCACGTGTAAATGGTGGACGTAAATACAACATCTTCCGCTTTACCGATATGGAAAAAGCTACAGGTTCGTGGGGTAGCGAAGCTTATTCTAAGAGCGACAATAATGGTGTTGTAGCAGCAGACAACTCTTGCAATGGCGAGGTAATGGTATTGCCTGTAAAGCGCAACAAAGACAACAAGCAAATGTACTTGATGTTGCAATCAGTACCAATGGGTCCTGGTGGTCGTTACAATGTGGGTATCTATTACAAAGAACTTGAAAACTACGAAGACTTCAGTTCACCTGCCAACTTGTCGAAGGATTGGGATGGCCATCACCAAGCAAGCTACATCAGTTCAGCTTACTCTACAATGACTCTTCAAAACAACAATACCATTGGTTTCCTTTACGAAGAGAGTACATTTGGATTTGATTATTGCATCCTCTATAAGAACTATTCAATAGAGAAGATTACAGATGGTAAATACTCATACGATAGCACCGTTAATCGCAACGAATTTGTAAAAGAAGGCGTTACCGATAAGGTTGAAGAAAAGATAGAAGAGGCAAAGAACTATACCAAAACCGTAGGTTGCTACACTGAAGAGGGTAAGGCCACCATTCAAGAGGCTTGTGATGCATACAATGCAAACCCTTGCGACGAAACTTATGTAGCACTCAATGCTGCAGTAGAAAACGCTGCTCGCAACGAAAGTGCCCCCCTGAAGACCTATCGCATACGCAACAAAGAGCGTTCGAATGGTAACCTTTATCTTACGGCAACAAGCGATCAACTCACTGCAAAAACCTTGAGCGAAGGTGGCGAAAATACCAAGTTTTGTCTCGTTCCTGGCGCAGCAAGCAAAACCTATCGTATTTACAATCCAACAACAGGAAAGTATATTGGCCGCACACTTAATGATGAAACCAAGACTCCTTTGGTAGACAACATTGAAGATGCTTACGATTATCGCATTGACCTTAATCTCGGCAATTTTACAGCGGGTCTTGTATGCACTAATCCTACCAATGGCTCGCACCCAGCGCTCCACTTGGCAGGCGATTGCTCGCGCATTGTACCTTGGGGATCTGAGGCTGGAGCTTCGCGTTGGTATATCGAAGACACCGACCTCGAAGCCGATATGTATGCATTGTCATTCAGCGCAAGCGACTATGGCACACTCTATATGCCAAAATCATTTGTTATGCCCGAGGACGTAAAGGGTGGGGTGGTCACTCCAACTGCCGACGGCATAGCCATTGACTATTGCTATCAACCAGGCGAAACTGTTCCTGCTAATACAGGTTTGCTTCTGAGTAGCACACAAGGCACTATTAAATCTTTGCCTTTGGTTAATCAGGTGGCACGTAGTGCACAAGCTAACGAGGCATCAAGCGTAGAGAACTATCTGCATGGAACCACCCAAAAGGCGCTTACAAGCGTAGATGGCGATGCAAGTGCTTATGCGTTCTACAAGCTATCGTATGGTTCAAGCGAGGCCAACCGCAACGTGTTAGGCTTTTATTGGGGCAAAGAAAATGGCGAACCATTTACTAATGCTGCATACAAAGCATTTTTGGCTTTGCCACGCGTACAAGCGGCAAGTGTTAAACGCGGTTTTCCCATTTTTGGTTCAGCAGTAACCGGTGTTAATCACGTTACAACATCAGACAATGGCAGCAATGCCACAGCTATTTACGACCTCCAAGGACGCAAGTTAAATCATATCCCAGGTCATGGTGTTTACGTTGATAGCAATCATAAAAAGCATGTTGTTGTAAATAAGTAAAAGTTCGTTTTCTCAACTGCTACACAATAGAATATGTTAAATGTCATATTCCCTATGTGCCTTGAAAGCACATAAGTACTCAACTCAAGACAATGGTCTTGAGCATTACGAAATCAATAAATAAGTCGCCCTGTAAGGGAAAGAGCGTTGAATATGATACGCTTTTTCACCTACAAGGCGACTTTTCTATATGTTATTATCCGCCTCAAACAGGTGTATTAATTGAGGCATTTTTGGACTTTCATGCATGCTCATTTTTAGCTTGCTTAAGCCAAGTGAAAAACTTAAAATCGTGAACTATTTTTGACATTTTGAACTTTCGAAATAGAGTAAAATTTGTAATATTGTAGTATACACAGTAGCCTAAAATTCAACAAAAGCAGAGCAAAAGTTGCAAGGATACGTATGATAACATGGTAAGGATACGTATCCTTATACCCTAAGCATACGCATCCTTGCATGCTTATAAACGTGTTATTAGCCTATAAGGATACGTATCCTTATATAATGAAAAAATATATCATATTTTAAAAGCATTGATTATCAATGAATAACGAAATTACTCATTATTCAAAAAAAATGAGCTACTACAATGTTTGTTCAGAAAAAATCAATTCATGGCGTTTACAAATCCTCAGTTAGGCATTTCTAAATTAAGTGTGGCTCTATAAATTCAGCTTTAGATTATCATCTATTTTACCGAAAGCATTTACGCATTGCGATATAACATTGGATAGGGACTTGCCCCTATCCAATGTTATATCGTTGCTTAGGGACTTGCCTCGTAGTTAATCTATTTTTAGGTGAAAATCTAAACTAGTTCTGTACAACAAATAAAAGTATTAACTTTATAGCGTAAAAAATCACAAAACGACTATTAATTAAGGATTATATTAAATAATACGAACAATATGACAGAAATAAACAATAATCAACGAGAAATACTCATAAATCTATAAACAAATGGTAATATTAGCCGATAAAAGAGCAAAAAGTGAGATTGATTTACGCAAATTAATGGATAAAATGGGGCTTAAGGCGAATGCCTTTGCAGAGATGTGCGGCATATCAACGCAATCATTGGCGCAATTTATGCGTCCAGGAAAATCCCTTACAACAAACTCAATTTACCGTATAGCCAATGCTTTAGACATTGATCCGCGTGATATGTTCTTCCCAACAGAAGATGTGGACGAAGAAATAAATGAAACTAAAGATGAGAATAACAACCATGAAGATTCAGAAATGACGGACAACAAGAAGGAAGAAAATGACGATGTTCCGACCATCCAAACCACCGCATTCTGTCCTCACTGCGGTGCAAAGGTGCGTGTAGGCGTAGTGTTATTACCCGAATAAACGATACGCATACAACAAGCAAAGCATGGTACACACTATGCCATACCGCAAAATCATATAGTCTGGTAGTGCATATGTGTGCCATGTTCTCACATAGTAAAACGAATGGCATTGAGAGCTATCCGTCTAATAATCAACGAGATGTGCAACTTTCTTTATGTTTGTTAATTAAATTCCGCCAACAGGTAGGTATGCTTACTTAAATATTCTAAAAAATATTCCAGTACTTAATATAATTGAGAGATTTTATAGCTCCACTCTATTATACTGGTATGATTGATGCAAGCATAGTCAATAATGCTACTTTTATTGAATTCGTATTTTTTATTATGCAATCTTTGCCGCTTGTTGATTTCATCACTTCTAATAAAATCATATATTGTTCTTAGAGCTTTATCATAGCAATCCTTCTTTACAATAAACGCAATTGTAGCCCTTGCAATATTGACATTCTCAATGACCAATGCATAAAAATCTGTATGCTTAGTAGATAATGTGAATATGAAAGTATCCTCTTCATGCTTATAGCCTCCATAACTCAAAAGTTCATAGCAGGGAACTATATTTTTTAGAGATGCTTGATGACAGACTAGATAATTTAAGAAGTTTGATTTTTTCTTCTTTAACTCTCGCAAAATCTTGTTTCGATCAATATTTTGAGCAGTTTGAAGTTGTGAGGGGATAACTAAAGAAGTATCATTTTCTTCCCATTCTTCAAAATATTTCGTGTTTTGCAATATCTTGATGGCATCTTGTAAGTATAGTTCTGAAACAAGCTTTACGAGTTTATTATTGTTTATATATGCTTTAATATCAGGTAGCCTTTCTATAAAGTATTTTTTTATGTCATTGAAACTTTCTCTTGATTCTTTACAAACAATAACTAAGTGCTCTTTATTTTTTAGAATAATCTCTCCATTAAGCCTAAAATTATAAATCCATACACATCCATTTTTGAAGAAAATAGCATTCCAAGGAATGACAACACTCTTTAATTTGTTAGATGCAGGCATGATAAGAGGTGTTTGTGTATGCCCAGTTCTTTCAATTCTTCTTTCATTATTATATGCAGAGGATTGGTCTATTTCTTTTGGTTCCAAACCCTTGAAATTTATTTTTTTAGGGGCTATGCTCTGGATGTATTCTTTTATATCTTCTTGGTTGTAAAGATCTGAGAATTTATAGAGTGCATGAGCTATACGTTCTTTTGAGAATTTGCTTCGAATAAAATTCTGTATCATCTTTTTTCCAAGATTAGACATATGTATCTTGGAAGAACTATGAGGATTGATAATTCTTTTCCTTAGATGCTTTGCTTTTCCTGTAGAAGAGTTGTTTTTTTTCAACAATCGTTGGGGAATGCTTTGCCAATATTTCACTAAATCTCGCTCAGTTTCTTTAGTTGTACATACTTTTTTAAATTCAGGAAAATTGAATTTGCATTCCTTGTAGCAAACCATTAGCAGTTCTTTTATTTTGCTGTCAACTATGTTTATTTTATCGGGTATCTGCATGCTACTTTTGGCTACAAAGTTAATATAAATCATCAATTAATCTTGCTCCATCATCTCCAAACTCATAAAAAATGCTGCGCTGACGTATCATACTTCAAAGTATAGCGCATCTAATGCGTTTGTGCCCGTTGGCACAATGGTTCAATAAGCCCTTTCTGATTTGAGATTTTTCTCGATAAGCTTGTATTAGCGGAACCTATTGTGATAGAGAAAAATAACTTTAGCCTTGTGCTTCTATTGTGCGAAAGCTATTTAAGGTTTATGCATTTTTCTCATAGATTGTACTATATTACTTGTCATGCAACAAACATTAAAGAAAAATGATATAAAGAATATAGAATAGCTAATTATCTTTGTCCACCTATATTTCAGTGTTTAACCATAAAATGGTATCTTTGTAGCTTAGATTTCGATTATTCAGATAAAACAAGAATACGCAATCACCTCTTCTTGATAATTAAAAAACAATTTTGAACATCTACTAAATAGAAAGTTCATAGAAAAATCAATTTAAACAAAAGGTTATACTCCCTTTTAACAAAGTAATATGCCTACACATAGTCTCTACGTTACCTTTTCGGTGGTTACATACAATACTCCCTATGGCGAATTAGAAAGGGTGATAAAATCGCTCTTACTATATCATGGAGAGAAGAAAATATTTGTGGCAGACAATTCAAAAGAGGATTTTATATCTCAACGATTACACGAACTTGATGAGCATATATGTTATAAGCATTTTCCAAAAAACGTGGGGTTTGGCACGGCACACAATTGGGCTATTAGCCAAGCACAAAGCGTGGGCAGCAAATATCATATTGTTGTAAATCCCGACATTTACTACTTTAAGGATGTGGTGGCACCGATACTTGACTATATGGAGCAAAATCCTTTGGTGGGCGAATTGATGCCTTGTATATTATCGCCTGATGGCAGTGTGCAGTATTTGCCCAAACTGATGCCTACACCACTGATGTTGTTACAACGCAGATTGCATAAAGCTATAGTTTTTTATGGCACACATTGGATGCAACGTTTTGAGATGCGCCCGATGCGTAACGATAGAGTGTATGAGGTGGGACATGTATCGGGTTGCTATGCTGTTATGAGAATGGAGGCTTTAAAACGTTGTGGCATGTTTGATCAACGTTACTTTCTTTACTTTGAAGATACAGACCTTAGTCGTCGTATATGCAAACATTACAAGACGGTATATTTCCCTTACGTTATGGTATATCATAAATATGGTCACTCAGCTATTAAAAGCATTAAGTGTTTCAAACACTTTATTTGCTCTTTAGTAAAGTATTTCTGTAAGTGGGGATGGTACTTTGATAAGTTTAGAGTGGAGAGTAACAAACGTTTTTTATCGCAATTATAACTTAACAAACGCTTTGACAGATTATGCATAAAACATCCTTTATAAAATATATGGTTGCCCTAACCATAGGGTGTATGTCACTCGTTATGGGGGGATGCTCGCTATTTTCAAAACGAACGCCAACAGACCCAACCGAGGGCTATAGCGATGAACGAAAGGCAATGGAGCAAGAGGCTCAAAGACGCCTTGATATGGCTCGGAAACAATTAATGCAGAACCAAGTGCAGGAAGCTAAAGCTACAATTAAAAAGATGCGTAAAGACTGCTATTTGGCACTCTCTGCTCGAAAAGCAGGAATCCTGTTGATGGATTCGGTAGATTTAAGGATAGCACAAAACGAGCTAATGAAGCAAGACAGTATAGTGCTTAAAAACCCCGAGTATGGTAAGGAAGCATTTAAGAAAGCTTGTGAGAAAGTTCAATTTTTTGAGCGTAAACTTCAGTATGATAAACGTGCTGAAAATAAGAAATAAACGTTATAGATATTAAAGTTATTGTGTCTAATATAACCACCACGATGGATACTACAAATTTTAAAGCAGACCTTAATGAATCTCAATATGAGGCAGTAAGCTACTGTGATGGGCCGTTGCTCGTGATAGCAGGTGCGGGGTCGGGTAAAACGCGTGTACTCACTTATAAAATAGCTTATCTGTTGCAACACGATGTTAGCCCTTATAGCATTTTGGCTCTTACCTTTACCAACAAAGCGGCTAAGGAGATGAACAATCGTATTGCTAAAATTTGTGGTGACTCACGTGTGCAAGGTTTGTGGAGCGGCACATTTCATAGCATTTTTGCTCGCATTCTTCGTATTGAACACGACGTAATAGGCTTTCCGAGTGATTTTACTATATACGATGCTTCGGATGCTAAATCGCTGATTAAGACCATTGTAAAGGAGCTCATGCTTGACGAAAAAATGTATAAGCCCAATGTGGTGGCTGGACGTATATCGGAGGCTAAGAACCACCTTATATTGCCACAAGCTTATGCTGCCGATGGCAGTATTCAAAGGCGCGATGGCGCTGAGGGCTTGGGCCAAATTCATCGTATATATGCTATCTATCAACAACGCCTTCGCAGTGCTGGAGCGATGGACTTTGATGACTTGTTGGTAAATATGTTCTATCTGCTCAGAGACCACGAAGACAAGCGTCAAAAATATATTAATCGCTTTGAATATATCCTTGTTGATGAGTATCAAGATACCAACATGGCACAACACCGCATACTTTCGTTGCTCACCAACAACGACTCAAGGATATGTGTCGTAGGCGATGATGCACAAAGTATATATGGTTTTCGTGGGGCAGATATTACCAACATATTGAACTTTAAAGAGCAATATCCTACGGCAAGAGTCGTGAAACTTGAATGTAACTATCGCTCTACAAAAAACATTGTTGAAGCTGCTAACTGCATTATACGCAACAATGTGGGCCAGATACCTAAAAAGGTTTACTCTGCTGGCGAACAAGGTGAGCCTATTGAGGTGATGGCTGCTGAAACTGACAAAATTGAAGCGCAGAAGGTGATGGCAAACATTGTGATGCTGCATTCGCAGCGCAATGTGCCTTACAATGAAGTGGCAGTGCTCTATCGTACCAACGCGCAGAGTCGCGTGATAGAAGAAGAACTCCAAAAGGCCGCTATACCATATCGCATATATGGTGGACTATCGTTTTACCAACGCAAGGAGGTGAAAGATGTATTGGCTTATTGCCGATTAACCGTAAACCCTGATGATGAAGAGGCGTTTAGACGTGTTATCAATTATCCTACACGTGGCATAGGTAATACTACGATGCAGAAACTACAAATTGCCGCAGCTACCAACGGGGTGAGCCTATGGCGAGTGGCTGAAAGCGTAGAGCATTATGGTGTGGAGCTGAACAAGGGGGCCAAGAACAAATTGCTTGCTTTTTGCGAGTTGATAGAGTCGTTCCGTATAGACAATGAAGTGAAAACTGCATCTGAAGTGTTGAAAACAATTATTACACGCAGCGGTATTGCTGTGGATATTGCCAAGGAGCATACGCAAGAGAGCAAATCGCGCATGGAGAATATTGATGAGCTCTTGGCTTCGGTGCAAACATTGGAGAAAGAGCGTTATGAAGAAGACCATAGCTGTAAACGAATAGACCTAAGCGACTATCTATCGACTATTTCTCTACTATCGGATGCCGACACTAAGGACGATGGAAAACCACGTGTTACCCTCATGACGGTGCATGCTGCTAAAGGCTTGGAGTTTGAGGCTGTGTTTGTTACCGGACTTGAGGATGAACTCTTTCCGAATGCTAACGCAAGGCTTTACCCCAAGGAGATGGAGGAAGAACGCCGATTGTTTTACGTGGCCGTAACTCGTGCTAAGAGCTATTGTTTCCTTTCGTATGCAAGGATGCGCTTTAAGTTTGGCAATATGCAATATAGCGAACCAAGTGCCTTTATTGACGAAATAGACGACAAGTATTTGCACAAACAAGACGTTCAACGTAGCACCTCAAGTTGGAATAATAGCGGGTTTGAACAACCATACGCACAGCGTCGTAACTCATGGGGAAAAAATAGTTTTGAAGCTGAATTTAATGCTCCTACAGAGGATGATTTTCGCAGTGCAATGAATGGTGGAAGGCAGTATGGTAGCCGTAACTCATATAGCGGAACAACTGCTCGAGGCGAGGATATTTACAGACAATGGGGCGGACATCGGCGCGAACGCGAAGATTATATACCTAAACGTGTGGCTCCACTTACGCCACCAAGTGGCTATGTACGTGCAGGTGTAACACGCAAAGTTCATGCTCCCTCAAGGGGGGGAAGTGATGTTACATCTCAAAAGCCCACAGCCCCTGTTTTTGGGGGACTTACAGAAGGAGTGAGAGTTCACCACGAGAGGTTTGGAAATGGCAAAGTCCTTTCAACTGAAGGATTTGGCGACAGTGCTAAAGTACAAGTGGATTTTGGAGCTGCGGGCGTGAAAAATTTACTTGTGAAGTATGCCAAACTTACCATATTATGATAATGCAGAAAACATACTAATAACATTATAAGCAAAAAAGATGTTCAATTGCTAAGAACAATTGAGCATCTTTTTTTGAATAAAGCCATTAACGTCTATATGCTGTCTAGTAAAGCAAAAAAAGCGAGAACAATGCTTTTATTTTAGCAATATTTAGCAACATTGCCTCGCTTTGTAATATGTAATGCAGAGTTGATAGTATAGCCTATTTGCTAACTATCTTTATTCTTTTCTTTGTGACAGATGCTTTGTAAGCAATTGGACCTGTACCCGATGCGTTATAAGTGGCATCTAAAGTTATATTATACTCTCCAGGGGTATTGATGACAATGGTATCGGTAGGGTCGGATGGTTCGTTGTCGTAGATAACGGTGGTCTTGGTCTTTTGTGAGTAGTCTACTCCTTCTGTCGGAGAGATGGTCCACTTGTAGGTAGCTTTGTAGAGTAAATGTCCCTTGGAGCTTTGTACGGCTGTGGCTACAAATTTGTCACCAGCATATAAAGTGCTACCCGCATTGTCTTCAAGCGAATGAATGGTTATTTCGCTCAGAGTGGGTGGGGCAGAACGATATTTGTCATCGTCGTTGGAGCAACTTGCCAAGCATACGCAGAGCATGGGAAGTGCAAAAAAAATGGAATTCTTCATTGTAAGTTTCTCTGTAATGATGGGTATTTTGTTAGATGAGTATGCCGTCTCCTTGTCTGATTATCTCAAAATTGTCGTCGTGGCAATCAACTATGGTAGATTGTCCTGCTTTGCCCATACCGCCATCAATAACTAAGTCTACTAGCGAACCAAAGGTTTCGTCTATTAGTTCGGGGTTAGTATGGTATGCTTCGTCATCATAGGGTGGTGATGAGGGCAATGAAGCCGTCATAATGGGAGCTTCGAGCTGGCGCAAAATGTCGCTAAGTATAGGCGATTCAGGCATACGAATACCTATTTCGCCAGCCTTTTTGCTCTTAAATATTTTGGGTAGCTTGTTCTTTCCTGGTAGTATAAAAGTAAATTGGCCTGGGAGATTACGCTTCATCACTTTGTAGATAGGAGTAGATATAAGGGCATATTCGCTTATGGCGCTCATATCGTAGCATATAACTGATAGCGGATGTTCTGAAGGATTAATCTCTCTTATTTTACAGATGCGCTCTACAGCACGTTCTTTCATAGCATGGCATGCAAGAGCGTATGTGGTGTCTGTTGGAACAATTATAATTCCCCCATCGCGTAGCACCTTGACAATTTCATCAATACGTTCGGGTGGATTATTCTTAGAGTATAGCTTAATCATAGTTGTATATAATGAATGAAAATCAGAAAGTTTTAAGTTTCTGATAAAGTCGTTGCACAGGTAGCCCCACTACATTAAAATAGCTACCTTTAATCTCTTCAACTGCTACAATTCCTATCCACTCTTGTATGCCGTATGCACCTGCTTTGTCAAATGGTAGGTAATTGTCTACGTAGAAGTTTATTTCGTCGTCGGTAAGTTCGGCAAACTTTACTTGGCTTGTAACACCAAAGTTCTCAAGCCTGTCGGCTGTAAGGATTGTTACACCTGTTATTACTTGATGAATTTTGCCAGAGAGAGTTCTAAGCATTTCTTTGGCGTTATCGGGCGACTTAGGTTTGCCCAAAACTTTGCCATCAACGTATACGATGGTGTCGGCTGTGATAAGCAATTCGTCGGGTGCCATTGACGAACGATAGGCATTAGCCTTGCTGCGTGATATGTAACGAACGATGTCTTCGCCACGAAGCGACTCGGGATAGCTCTCGTCGATGCCAAACAGCGTGCGTACCTTGAAGTTAAGTCCCATACGCTGTAGCAATTCTTTGCGTCGGGGCGAATTGCTCGCCAAAACGATGTTGTATTTATTAAGATTGTCTAACATTGTATGTATGTTTTTATGTGGTTTGAAAATGTAAGTAGCTTAATTAAAATTGCTTATATGCAGTGCAGAATGGCAACCTCAACAAACTCTTTATGTACTTTAAGTTTACCACCCAAAAGCCTCGGCATTGGTCATCCATTTACCTTGTGCACGCAATACTTGTTCGATAACGTCGCGTACACATCCATAGCCACCTTTAACGGGGCAGATGTAGGTGGATATTTGTTTAATTTCAGTTGCTGCATCGGCAGGACAGCAAGCGCAACCGCATTGTTGCATAACCTCGTAGTCGGGGATGTCGTCGCCCATGTACAACACCTCGTCGTCTGTAAGGTGGTTATTGGCTAACCATTCATTGTACTTCTTGATTTTTACGGATGTGCCTAAAAACACATGTTTAATGCCTAATCCTTCGTAACGTGTGCGTACTGCTTGGCTCTTACCCCCAGTAATGATGGCAATCTCTAAGCCGCATTTTACAGCCAATTGTAGTGCATAGCCATCTTTAATGTTGGCTGTGCGACAAGGCTGTCCACCTTCCATTAGCATTACGTTGTTGGTGCTTAGCACCCCATCAACGTCGAAGGCTAAAGCATGTATTTTTTTAAGATCGTAGTTTATCATTATTTGTCTTTTCTTGTTGGAGCGTATGTAGTTGGTGTATGCTCTCGCTCATTGCGTCGTAAATGTGCTGCAAGATGCTATTGTTGAGCATGTTGTGTTGCATTTTTATAACATTTTCGTCCCATCGTATGGCGGGACCAGTTTGCGCTTGTAGTGGTGTCATGGCATGCAACTTTTGTGTTGTTTCGTCAATGATAGGCAACAAACATTGAGGGTCAATGTGGTTGTCGTTAAGTAGTTTATAAGCCAATGCGCAACAATGATTGGTAAAGTTATTTGCAAAAACTGCAGCAAGATGTAAAATCTTTCTGCGGTCGCTATCAAGTTCTATTACACTATTGGAGAGTTCGTGAGCTATTGCCGATACCTGTTGTAAATCACCTATAGTGTTAGCTTCGATAAAGAGTGGAACATCTTTGATATTGAGCATCTTGCTTTTGCTGAAACTTTGCATAGGGTAGAGCACTGCGGCATGATTAAATCCATTAAACACTGACAAAGGCATACTACCCGCTGTATGTACGCATAGGGAGTCAGAATGCGAAAGAGAGCCTTTAACATGGTTAATTACATCAATTAAGAATGCATCTTTTACAGAAAAAATATAGCAATCTGCTTGTGGCAACGATGATAGGCTATCTGTAGTTATGGCAGCATTCACCCTTTGTGCCAATTCTTTAGCATGCTCAATGTGTGGGCTATAAATGCCAACTATAGTATGATGTAAATTGTATAAGGCTTGGGCTAAATGTGTTGCTACATTGCCCGAACCAATCATGCAAATTTTCATAATTTAGGAGTTCCTTATTAGCTTATAGACCTTGTGACGAAGATTGTTTTTCGTGTAATCTTTGTACGTATTCCTCGTAAGTACGCTTCCAACGTTTGTGGGTCCAAAGCCATAGCGAAGGATTGTGCTGAATGCTTTTTTCGAGTGTTTTAAAGTATATGTCTGTTAGTTCATAGTCGGGATAGCTTGCTGCATTATCTGCAATTAGAGATAGTTTGCAACGATAGTACCCACGCTTTGGACGCTCAACATGTGCATAATATATCAAGGCATCAACCTGTTTACCAATTTGTTCAGTGCCGATAAAAACGGGTGTGTTATGATGTAAAAACTCTGTCCAATGGTGAATGCTATTCCATTTTGGGGCTTGGTCAGCAATGAAGCCTATAATAGTTGGTTTCTTGTCGCGGCGATTGCGCAGTATAAAGCGTAGAGTCTCTTTCATGCCTATGTTCTTGCTCTTAAAGCGACTTCGCATATACAAGAACAGACGATCAAAGGCCTTATTACGCAGAGGGTGATATATTTGCCCTCCTACAACAGAGCTGTCAATGTCATAAATGTGCGATGTAAGCGATGAAATCCATTCCCAATTGCCATAATGGGCCAAATATATGAAGGCAAAGTTTTTTTGTTTTGCATGTAAAGTTGCTATCATCTCTTCAACTCCTTCAAACTGCATACGCTTGTACATTTGCTTTTTTGATATAGAGCAGAGCTTGATGGTTTCTACAATATAGTCGGCAAAAAAGTGATAAAAATCTTTCTCAATCTTTCGTATTTCGTTGTTGCTTTTATCAGGAAAAGAGCTACGTAAATTATTCAATACTACTTGCCGACGATATTTAATTATATGAAATACAATGACAAAAATTCCGTCTGAAAGTATGTAAAGAACTTTCAGAGGTAGCAAAGATATAAGCCAAACGGTGCTATAAAGAATGTAATATGCCATATTCTCGTTGTTATCTTTTTCTAACATTATTTGCAATGCCTTTTTTCATAAGTTTTGCATGTATGCAAAGTTAAGGAAAAGTTATGTAATAACTAAAGATAAGAGTAGCTTAAAACGAAATAACTATACAACAATTTTAAGAGTAATCCGTCAATCTCGCTAGTGCATAACTCTTTCGACATCTGTTCAAGAGCAAGTAGAAGCTATGCACCTTGGTGGGGGTGGAGATTGCTGCTGATGGTAGCAGCTTTAAGGGTAAGAAGCGTAAGGCAAAAGGTTTCTATAACAAAGAGACAGGTAAGATAACGATTATTCTTGGTAGAAAATGCTTTGGATATGCAAGAAGAAAATTCTGTTGCAACGGCTGATGAGGAAAATTTTCAAGGAAAAATCTTACAGAGAAGCAAGCCAGAAACTATCCATTCTTACTACCGCTGAATAGTTACCACGTTTTAATTTTGTGTTAAAAGATTAAAATGGTTATTTGAGGAAGCGAAAAGGTAAGGGAATGTCAAAAGTACTACGAATATAACTTTTGACATTCCCTCTGCTAATTTCAAAGTCTGAGAGAGCTAATGAAGAACACCTACTTAGTAAAAACGTGGAACCTCTACGGGGTTCCCGCCATGCTGCGCCGAGATTTTAGATAGCTCTGCTATGCACGACCATTCGGCAGCATCGTATACATCGATGTCGAGGGGCAAACCATTTTGCAAACAATAAATTAGGCGTGCATCCATGGCATAATTCATTTCGTTTGGCACTCCAAGTGCATGTCCCTTTAGCCACTCTTGGGCTGAAGATGAAGTGGCAAATGCCTCCATACGCTGTATGGCCTCGTCGCCAACAAGGGCTGTACTCATCTCTTCTGTTTGAAAAGTGAGTAAAGGGTACTTTTGGACATAAGCTTTTGTGCCACAAACAGTTTGAAGTCGATTGTAGGGGCGAGGCGTAGTTACGTCCAATTGCAAAAGAATGCTTACCCCCTTTTCAGTCTGTATGAGCGACGTATTGACGTGACCAACATCATGGTTAGCTTCGCTGCAAACATCTCTTGAAGTTATTGAAACAAGCGACACCATGCGGTCTGTACGATGAAAGCCAAGCAACTGCCCAATAGGACCAATGCCATGTGTAGGGTAGGGGTTTCCGCCATGCACAGCGCAAGAGTGCGTCATCCAATTGATCCTTGTATCGCTTGTTCCACCATGTCGAGGCGCCTTTGCAAGATGATGAATATATGCTCCCTCGCAATGGGTAATGCGCCCAAAGAGGCCCTTACGATGCATTTCAAGAGTTTCGAGCGCAAAGAGGTCGTAGCAGCAATTTTCTGTCATGAACAGATGGCATTGAGTCTCTTCTGCTGTATGCACCAATTGCCAGCACTCGCTGACAGTAGTTGCTGCTGGAACCTCAACAGCAACGTGCTTGCCATTGCGCATGGCTTCGGTGGCTATCATGGTGTGCGATTTCCACTCTGTGCAGATGTACACAAGGTCGATATCAGCCTTTCGGCATGCTTCGTGCCACGCATTTTCGCCTTGCAATTTTTGAGCAAGGGGCCTGCCTGTTTCAAGTAGTATTTGGTTGGCACAATCCAATCTTGAACTATCAATGTCCACTATATATCGTATCTCTGCACCTGGTATAAAAGCATACCTTTCAAGGGTTTTCATGCCACGTCCACCAAGCCCTATAAGGGCTATGCGCACAACAGGAATGGGCGTACACGCCATCTGAAAAGCTTTCATTGTATGTGAGGATTGAGAGTTATTAAATGAAAAAGCGGATGCGTCTAAGCCGACACATCCGCTTACCACTTGGGTGTTACCTTAGCCCTTTGATAAGAACTATCTTTATGTTAAAAGCGCTTGTAAGGAGAATTACTTGCGGCTCTTACCGTAACGGCTCATGAACTTATCAACACGACCAGCTGTATCGACAAGCTTAGACTTACCGGTATAGAATGGGTGTGAAGTGCTTGAGATTTCAAGCTTTACTACTGGATAAGTTTCGCCTTCAAATTCAACTGTATCAGTTGTTTTGCAAGTTGAACGTGAAAGAAACATATCGCCGTTACTCATGTCCTTAAATACTACAGGACGATAATTCTCAGGGTGAATACCTTTTTTCATTTTGCTATAGCTTTTTATGGTTTTATCAAATTGTTTTTGGTAACAACTTTGTGTAATGGTCTGTTGTAAATATTTTCTATCATGTTTTTAGGTTTTGTCATTACGTTGCATGACAAACTTCCTAAACAAAGTGGTGCAAAGTTACGCTTTTTTAAAAGAAGTACAAAATCTTTCATCTCTTTTCTGTTTATATTTTAATCAAAAGAGCTGATTTTCGTTACACTTTAGATGTTAATACATTAAAAAGGCAAGCGCACCCATGTTTTGTGCGCTTGCCTTTCTATGTTTTATCTTGCCAACTTTTATTTAGTGACAGCAACAGATACTATACCCGAAGTTGTTGACACCGTAATTTGTTTTTGGTAGTCCTTTGCCACCATGTTAAGGAATTCAGATATCTTGTTTAACATGATACCTTTTGTGTATTGGCCAGTGCCTGAAGCCGAAGAGCAACGACCTTGGTTATCAATTGTAATAAAACTTTGGTAAAAACCAAAGCTACGAACAACATCCTCTGGATAAGATGCCTTAGCCGTGAAGTTGTATTTCACGCTGTATACGCTTGGAAAACTTGTAACGGCAACGGGAGTTACTCTGAAATAACCATTTTCCTTTATTTGTGAAGGAATACCTGTACCATTCTTTATTTTTGCTTGTACTTCTGCTGGAGCAATATGGTCAATGTCTGTTAAGTCGTCCTTATTAATGGTTACAAACGATGCTGCCACACCATCCTTAACAAATGATACGCTCATATCTGCCAAGTCGAAATTGGAAGCTGCGTAGCCCTCAATCAAATAAAGAGTGCATGATGTTGCTGCGGGTGTTGGAGTAGGAGTTGGGGTAGGGGTTGGGTCTGAATTGCTATCGCCACATGCATTAAAAATACTTACTGAAAGTGTCATGGCTATGGCCACAAGCATTGAATAAAAACGCGTCTTTTTCATAATCATAAATTGTTTTTTTACTTATTATATATTTTTTTAATTCGCTTTATTACGCAAACTTAGTCATTTTATTCATAGAAACAAAATTATCCTCGTCAAATATTTTAAATGAATAATCACAAAAAAACAAACCTTTTCGTTGTATCTTTGTCTCAACTATTGATGTTTAATCTTATAAAGAACTAAAGGATATGAGTATTGAAGATGACATGTGGATGGATTATGATTATCACATAAACACGGGCGAACTTAGTGATTGGTTTGGTAGTAAAAGAAAGGCTACTTACAGCCATGTGCATGCTCATAACGAAAATAACAATAACAACCACTGCAGAAAAGAAGTTTTACCCCAAAAAGTCCATCATAAAATAGACAATAAAATACCAATGCCCGAAGGGTGTCGCTTACACGTAAAAAAGTTTGAACAGCTTAAGGCTAACGAACTATATGCGTTGCTGCAATTACGTTCGGAGGTATTTGTAGTAGAGCAAAATTGCGTGTATCAAGATTTGGATAACAGCGATTGTTCGGCCCTTCATTTATGGATAACAAAAAACAATAGAATAGTAGCAATGTGCCGTATTTGCGCAGCCAATACATATCTGCCAGAGGTAAGCATTGGTAGGGTAATAGCTACCGAACGAGGCAAAGGTTATGGTAAGGCAATGGTTAAAGCGGCTATTGCTACTGCTAAAATACGTAACAAGAAACTGGCATGCATTGACATAAACGCACAATTAGAAAAACAGATGTTTTATGAAAAGTTGGGGTTCGTACCTATATCTGAGCCATTCTTAATAGATAAACAACAACATATCCATATGAGATATGAATAAAGCAATAAAATAAGCCGACTTGTATGTCTTAAAAATTGTCGTATTATGCTTAAATATGATTTTTAAATATCCGAAATCGCATGAAATCGCTATGTTATTGTAACTTTGTAGCAAACTTAAAGTAAATGCAATGCAATTAATATATAAAATTGTTTGGGCTGTATGCGGTATGCTGATATTGGCTGGATGCGGCAGCGCAGACAAATCAATAAAGCGTGGAGATGCGGCATTGGCTTTAGGCGAGTATGCCGAAGCTGCGGGCCAATATAAGCGTGCATATAGCAAAACACCTCCTAAGGACAAGGCGCAGAGGGGATTTATTGCCTACAAGATGGGCGATGCATATAGACGCTATGGCAATGTGGCAAGAGCCGTTGGTTCGTTTCAGAATGCTGTTCGCTATCATTACGTTGATACGCTTACTTATCTGCATCTTGGCGACTTACTGCGCATGCAAGCAAACTATAAAGGGGCTGAAAATGCATATAGAGCTTATCAAGACTCCTTTCCCAACGATGTGCATGCAGAGTATGGCATACAATCGTGTCTGACGGCTCCCGCCGAGAAGCAAAAAGGCTCGGCATATACCGTAAAAATGGCTGGACTCTTTAATGGTTCTCGGTCGGACTATGCACCTGCATACATGGGCATAGAGGCTAAACAACTCTACTTTACATCTACACGTCAGCAAGCTAAGGGGGACGTAAGCGACATTACCGGAATGAAGAATGGCGACATTTTTTATTCAAAACAAGACGAAAAAGGCAAATGGAAGGTTGCTGAGAGCGTTGAAGGCGATGTTAATACGGAGTATGATGAAGGGGCATGCTCTTTTACGCAAGATGGCAAAACGATGTATCTAACCGTGTGCCGAACTGACCCTTCGTATCCTCGTATGGCCGAAATATGGCAATCGCAACGAACGGACGCTAAATGGAGCAAGCCTACGCAACTCAAAATATCGGCTGATACACTATCGTCCTATGCACATCCAGCTGTTTCGCCCGATGGTAGGTGGCTCTATTTCACTTCCGACATGCCAGGTGGACATGGCGGGTTGGACCTATGGCGCGCTGAAATTGCTGGAGGGCATGGTGTCGGACGTATTGAAAACTTGGGTGAGGACATTAACACCGAAGGCAACGAATGCTTCCCTGCTTTTAGACCTAATGGCGAACTCTACTTCTCAAGCGATAACAAACAAGGAGGCATGGGGGGATTAGACCTTTATAAAGCTAAAGAAGACACTATAGCACATAAGTGGATTGTGACGCATCTGCCTTCGCCCATGAACTCGAATGGTGATGATTTTGGCATTACGTTTGAGGGATTGCACAACAGAGGCTACTTCTCTTCTAACCGCTCAACGGGTGGCAGAGGTTGGGACAAAATATTTGAGTTTTCATATCCCGAGGTATTGCAAACGGTAAAAGGTTGGGTGTATGAACAAGATGGGTACGAGCTGCCACAAGCTGTAGTATATATGGTGGGTAGCGACGGAACGAACGAAAAGGTGGGAGTACTCTCTGACGGATCGTTTGAAAAACCATTGAAGCCAGGCGTTAGTTACCTATTTCTTGCCACATGCCAAGGCTACTTGAATGTGCGAAATGAGCTACGTGCAGACACTTCTGAAGTTGAAAAGCAACATGTGCTACAGTTTCCGCTTCCAAGCATTAGCTCGCCTGTATTGGTAAGAAATGTTTTTTATGAATTTGACAAGGCTAATCTCACAGAGAACTCACGCGAGGCCCTTGACAGATTAGTAAAGATGTTGAAGGAGAACCCCAATGTTACGATTGAACTATCGGCCCATTGTGACTACAGAGGTAATGCGGAATACAACCTTAAACTTTCGCAGCGACGAGCCGAAAGTGTGGTGAAATATCTCACCGAACATGGTATAGAGGCCGAACGCTTAACTGCAAAGGGATACGGCAAGGAAATGCCTAAGGTGGTTAATAAAAAACTGATTGAGACTTATCCGTTTTTACATGAGAACGACACGCTTACAGTGCCCTATATCATGAAATTAAAACCCGAAGAGCAAGAGGTTTGCAATGCATTGAACCGCCGAACAGAGTTTAGAGTATTGCGCACAACTTATGGCCTTTTTGATGAACATGGAAATTTAAAACCAGAAGCTTTAAAGAAACCAGAGGAATAAAGAAAAAAACGATAGTAAACTCTTGTATACAATGACTATGAGAGTTGAACAAGATATTTACTTCATAACGATAATAGCGAAACAGAATGATTATATTAAATTTTTTACATGCCTTCGGAAAGTATATAATGCTTATGGGGCGAACTTTCTCAAGGCCAGAACGTATGCGTATGTTCCTTAAACAATATCTAAAGGAAATGGTACAGTTAGGAGTAGACTCTATAGGCATTGTTCTGCTCATATCATTTTTTATTGGTGCAGTAATCTGCATCCAAATAAAATTAAATATACAGAGTGCTTGGATGCCACTTTGGGTATCGGGATATGTTACACGTGAAATCATGTTGCTTGAATTTTCTTCAAGTATTATGTGTTTAATTCTTTCAGGAAAAGTTGGTTCGAATATAGCATCCGAATTGGGAACCATGCGAACAACACAACAGATTGATGCACTTGAAATCATGGGTGTTAATCCTGCATCCTTCCTTGTCCTGCCCAAGATTATGGGGTTAATTACCATAATGCCTTTACTTGTAATTTTTAGTACATTTAGCGGTATTATTGGTGCTTATGCTACAGCGTACATTGGACATATCATCACACCATCCGACCTCACTGCAGGTCTACAACACTCTTTCACACAATGGTTCTTCTGGATGGGCGTAATTAAATCGTTGTTCTTTGCTTTTATCATTTCAAGCGTATCATCCTTTTATGGTTATAACGTTGAAGGGGGTAGTATAGAGGTGGGAAAAGCAAGCACTAATGCTGTTGTTTCGTGCTCAATGCTAATCTTATTTTCAGATTTATTCCTTACGCAATTACTATCATGATAGAAATAAAAAACCTTCATAAATCATTCGACGATAAAGAAGTATTGAAAGGCATTACTTCAACGTTTGAAAGTGGCAAAACCAATCTTATTATAGGTCAAAGCGGTTCGGGTAAGACTGTGCTTATAAAAAATATAGTAGGACTATTTGAACCTACTGAGGGGGATGTGCTTTACGATGGACGCAGTTTTATGAAAATGACCAAGAAAGAACGTGCCATGCTCAGAAGAGAAATGGGCATGATATTTCAAAACGCTGCTTTATTTGACTCTATGTCGGTACTTGAAAATGTGATGTTCCCTCTTGATATGTTTTCGAACGATAGCTACAAGGATAGAGTGCGCCGAGCCCAATTCTGTCTTGATAGGGTAAACCTTTCGGATGCAGGAAGTAAATATCCAGGCGAAATATCGGGCGGTATGCAGAAGCGTGTAGCCATTGCAAGGGCTATTGCTTTAAACCCTAAATACCTATTCTGCGACGAGCCTAACTCTGGCCTTGACCCTAAGACTTCTTTAGTTATTGACGAACTCATTCATGACATTACTAAAGAGTTTAATACTACCACCATAATCAACACGCACGATATGAACTCGGTAATGGGCATAGGCGAACATATTTTATTTATCTATCAAGGTCACAACGAATGGGAGGGGACTAAGGACGATGTTATGTCTTCTGACAACGAACTGCTCAACAACTTTATTTTTGCATCTGACCTATTCAGAAAGGTGAAAGAGGTAGAACAAGTAGAAAAGAGAATAAAGTAGTAATCTGACAATAAAATAACATTCCCACTGTTTTGATAGGTGATTATTTTATGCCCATCCTTTTGAGGTTGGAGGGGAGACCTTGCTCCGAACTTACTGAAATATGGTCTTGAAATCGCTTTTAAGTTTGCACTTTCGAGTACTTCAGAGGTTACTTCCTATTCAAATGGGAGCATGTTTGATACTAATGGTTAATTTGCAGAGGTTGTAACAAAGCTTTATTAAAACTAATTCATTCAGCACCACACGTGCAACAGAGGTTGCAGATGAATCTATTGAGGTTATGCATTTACACTCGCAAATAATAAACACGAATATAAAGAACAATTAAGTTGGACATTTCAATGTTTTACTACGTTGAAATGCCCAACATATTTTTTACGCAAAACGTATATCCCCAACTCGCTATTGCTGCTTAAAGCTAAAATTTTTCACATTGTCAAGTTTGCCACATAAGTAAATAGGCTTTAAGCACATATAAAAAAAGTGACTTATATTGTAAAATATGTTTGAATACTTGCCTTTTTATCTACTTTACGTTATCTTTGCATAGGCTAAGCCTTGTGCTTCACACTTTATAGCCAACATAATCATCAATCCTTCAATTGATATATTTAATAAATATGGACTTGGATATTCTTACGGCTGTTTCTCCTATTGACGGACGTTATCGTTCAAAAACAGAGCCTTTAGCTCCTTATTTCTCAGAGTATGCACTCATGAAGCATCGTGTACGCGTTGAGGTGGAATACTTCATTACATTATGCGAGTTGCCCTTACCTCAATTAGCTGATTTTCCACACAAATTGTTTGATACTTTGCGTGGCTTCTATAAGAATTTTTCAGAAGCTGACGGGGCACGTGTTAAGGAAATTGAAAGCGTTACTAACCACGATGTAAAAGCAATTGAATACTTTATCAAGGAGCAGTTTGACAAAATAGGTGGACTTGACAAGTATAAGGAATTTATCCATTTTGGCTTGACTTCGCAAGACATCAACAACACATCGTTCCCACTGATGCTTAAAGAGGCTACAGAGCACGTGTACCTCCCACTTTTGCAAGAACTTATAGATCAACTTAATACATATGCTGAAGAGTGGAAGGACATACCCATGTTGGCTAAAACACACGGACAGCCCGCATCTCCTACACGTCTTGGCAAGGAAATAAAGGTTTTTGCTTATCGTTTGCAATGCCAAAAGCAATTGCTTGAAGCATGTCCCATGAGCGCAAAGTTTGGCGGTGCAACAGGCAATTTCAATGCACATCACGTTGCATATCCTTCGTATGATTGGTGTGCTTTTGGTGCTAAATTTGTAAGTGAGAAACTCGGACTTGAACGCGAAGAATACACTACACAAATCAGCAATTACGATAACATGGCAGCTTTGTTTGATGCAATGAAACGTATCAATACTATCGTGATTGACCTTGATCGTGACTTTTGGCAATATGTGTCAATGGAGTACTTTAAACAACGTATCAAGAAGGGTGAGGTAGGTTCAAGCGCTATGCCACACAAGGTTAACCCTATTGATTTTGAAAACTCAGAAGGCAATCTTGGCTTGGCTAATGCTATATTTGAGCATTTGAGTCGTAAGTTGCCAATAAGCCGCTTACAACGCGACCTTACAGATTCTACAGTTATACGTAACATCGGTGTGCCTATGGGACATTCGATTATTGCTTTTCAAAGCACGTTAAAGGGACTGCGCAAGCTCTTACTGCACGAAGAAAGCATCCGAAAGGATCTTGACAATTGTTGGGCAGTGGTAGCTGAAGCTATTCAAACCATTTTGCGTCGCGAAGCTTACCCACACCCTTACGAGGCTCTTAAGGCACTTACACGTACCAACGAGGCTATCACGGAAGAACGTATTCACAACTTTATTGACGGACTTGAAGTGAGTGATAAGGTAAAAGAGGAATTGCGTGCTATCACACCACACAATTATACAGGTATGTAAAATGCCACCTTTTGTAGTCAAATAGTTTTTTCCGTTTGCTACTCAAGGCCATTCAATATAAAAAAGAGCAATAAAAGCAATAAGGAGCTAAATGCATAAACTAGACTTTGAAGTATTCATTGATTCCTTATTTGCTCCAAAAGTTTTTATTGCTCTTACTTTAATATTTACTACCATTTAAGATAGATGGCTCTATTTAGCTTGATGTGCAACATGGTAGAAAAGATTAATTAGACATAAAAAGCGTTCGTGAGAATGCTCAGTTCAACTATATATTTTTATAAATCATGAGTGAAGATTTTTACAAGAACAGCGACAATAGCCGTGATGGTTACAAGTCGCATGGTGATGGAAATGCTAATGGCGGTCGTTTTAGTCGTCCAAGTCGTACACGCTTTAATCGCAATGCTAGCGCTGTAGGGGGGTACAACTCTCAACGTGGCGAAGGCGGTTATCGTTCTCGTTTTGATACAAACAAAGCAACTCGTTCGTATGGGAGCCATCGCGACAATAGCGAAAACACTTACGGACAACAAAACTACGAAGGCGGCTATCGCCCACGCTTTAACCAAGGTGGAGGTTTTCAACGCAGCAACAACAATCGTTGGGGCAAATCGCGTTATGGCCAGAATAACGGCAATGATTATGCTCAGCGCCAGCAAAGTGGTGGCTACCGCTCACGCTTTGATAATAATAATCAAACTACTGAAACAGAGGGCGGATTTCGTCCACGCACTCAACACTCAGATGGCTATGGCAGATATCAGCAAAATGGTGGATATCGTCCTCGTTATCAAGGTGGAAATGGTTATGGTTCACGTCCTGTACAAAGAAAAGGATACGATCCTAACGCAAAATACTCACAAAAGAAGCGCTTGACCTATAGTGCCGATGTATATGACCCTAACGAGCCTATGCGCCTTAACAAGTTCTTGGCAAATGCTGGCGTTTGCTCTCGTCGCGATGCTGATAAGTATATTGAGGCTGGCGTAGTAAGCGTTAATGGCACAATTGTAACAGAACTTGGCTCAAAGGTAATGCGTACCGATGAGGTAAAATTTCACGATAATGTAGTGAAAATCGAAAAGAAGGTATATGTACTGCTTAATAAGCCCAAAGGCTACGTAACCACAAGCGATGACCCTCAAAATCGTAAAACCGTTATGGACCTTGTAGCAAATGCTTGTCCTGAACGCATTTACCCCGTTGGACGTCTTGACCGCAACACAACTGGTGTACTACTGCTTACTAACGATGGCGAATTGGCTTCAAAACTCACTCATCCTAAATTCTTGAAAAAGAAAATATACCACGTTACCACCGACCAAAACGTATCGGCTGCCGACATTAACCAAATAGCAGAAGGCATAACGCTTGAGGATGGAGAAATCAAGGCAGATGCTATTGAATATGCTTCGCCTACCGATAAAAAGGAAATTGGTATTGAGATTCATAGCGGGAAAAATCGTATCGTTCGCCGTATCTTTGAGAGTCTTGGCTATCATGTAATAAAGCTCGACCGCGTGTATTTTGCAGGACTTACCAAGAAAAACGTACGTCGTGGCGATTGGCGTTATCTTACAGAGAAAGAGGTTCAGATGCTTCGTATGGGAGCTTTTGAATAAGAGTGATATTCCGTGATAAGTAGGTGTTCAAAATTAATTGAAATGAATTTGTGTATTGTTTTTGTCTGAAGCATAAGCTAAAGAGGGAGCATGGTGGGGCTATGTGACCGATGAAGCCTATGATTATGGCGAAAAAGTATTAAGGTACATTAATTAATTAGGGCATACATTATATAAATTAATTTTGAATACCTACTTTTTATTAGATAGATTATAAACAACACTATAACAATAGCAATGAAAAGAACAAAGATAGTAGACTTGCTTAAACGCACAGACTTTGGAGCTGACGTATGCGTAAAAGGATGGGTACGTACTCGTCGTGGTAGCAAGTCAGTGAACTTTATTGCACTAAACGATGGCAGCACTATTAAAAACGTACAGGTTGTTGCCGATGTTGAGAAATTTGATCCTGAAATGCTTAAACTCATCACTACTGGTGCTTGCTTAAGCGTTGAAGGTAAATTAGTAGAGAGTCAAGGTGCTGGTCAAAGCGTTGAAATCCAAGCCACCAAGATTGATGTACTTGGTACATGCGGAGCTGATTACCCTATGCAAAAGAAGGGACAATCATTTGAATATATGCGCCAGCATGCACACATGCGTTTGCGTACAAACACTTTTGGTGCTGTGTTCCGCATTCGCCATAATATGGCTATCGCTATACATAAATACTTCCATGATCATGGCTTTTTCTATTTCAACACCCCTATCATAACAGCCTCAGACTGCGAGGGTGCTGGTCAGATGTTCCAAGTGACAACGAAGAACCTCTATGACTTGAAGAAAGATAAGGATGGCAAAATAGACTATAGCGACGACTTCTTTGGCAAAACAACTTCGCTAACAGTAAGTGGCCAATTAGAGGGAGAACTCGGTGCTACCGCCTTAGGAGCTATTTATACTTTTGGACCTACATTCCGTGCTGAAAATTCTAACACGCCTCGTCACTTGGCTGAATTTTGGATGATTGAGCCAGAAGTAGCTTTTAATGACATTACCGACAACATGGACCTTGCTGAGGATTTTATCAAGTATTGCGTGCGTTGGGCACTTGATAATTGCCAAGACGACTTGGAATTCCTCAACAAGATGATTGATAAGACTCTTATTGAGCGTTTGCGCTTTGTTGTTGACCATGATTTCGTTCGCTTGACATATACCGAAGGTATCAAAATTCTTGAAGAAGCTATCAAGAATGGTCATAAGTTTGAATTCCCCGTATATTGGGGTGTAGACTTGGCAAGTGAGCACGAACGCTACCTTGTTGAACAACACTTTAAGAAACCTGTTATCTTAACCGACTATCCTAAAGAAATCAAAGCCTTCTATATGAAGATGAACGAGGACGGCAAGACTGTTAGAGCTATGGACGTTCTGTTCCCACAAATTGGTGAGATTATTGGTGGTTCTGAACGTGAAGAAAACTACGATAAACTCATGGGACGCATCAAGGAACTGAATATCCCCATGAAGGATATGTGGTGGTATCTTGATACACGTAAGTTTGGCTCTTGCCCTCACTCAGGCTTTGGTTTAGGCTTTGAACGCCTCATCTTATTTGTTACTGGTATGCAGAACATTCGTGACGTCATCCCATTCCCACGTACACCAAAATCAGCTGAGTTCTAAACTGAATATTTGGTATTCTTAAATAAAGATAGTCCCCATATAAGCAACTTATTTTCGTTGCTTATATGGGGACTATCTTTGCATTTCAATGCAGAGTGAAATGCTATTTTATACTTATCTCACACCAGTTTATCTTACTCCTATCAATTTGTGTGTTTGCAGCGAAAGTCTCCATTGAGGGTGTCTTAAACAATAAGCTATTGTTTCTTCAAGAATGGTTTCATTTTGTTCTGCGTTCTCTGTCTCACAAGGTTGCAAAAAGTAATTATCTGATTTTATATAAGAAAAATCAAGTAGTGATTGTCCTGTATAAACTACCTTTAGTTCATTGCATTTTTTAAGGCATACTTGGGCTTTTTTGTCATGAATAAATGGCGACTTGGGCGAAAGGGTTATCCAATCAACATTTGAGGGTAGAGGGTGTGTGCCATTGGTTTCAACAGCAACGAATTTACCTTGCTGATGCAAAAGTTCAACAAGTGTGTCGGTTAATTGTAAGGAAGGTTCTCCACCCGTAATGACCACATGTTTGGCTGGACATAGGGCTGCTTGGTTAGCAATTTCTTCTTCTGTCATTTTTGTGCCTTTTTGATGCTGCGTATCACAAAAATCACATTGTAAGTTGCAACCCGAAAAACGGATAAACAGTGAGGGGGTGCCTGTAAAAAAGCCTTCGCCTTGCAAAGAATAGAATATTTCGTTTATAATCATCTATTTATTATAAATTGTAAGTAGGTGTTCAATTTGATAATTGAACACCTACTTATATGGTATTGTAATGATTCGAAGTATCTTATTTGTTTTTTTCAGGGATAAGATATTTATCACCAGTTTCTTTCACAACAATTTTACGATAACTATCATTAAATCCAGGACGTTCAACAGCTTTTCCAAGTCCATCTGGTGTTAGTTCAAACTTGCCGTCCTTCTCAGGTTTAACCGCTTGGTCATTGAATTTTACAATGAGATACTCGCCAAGTTTTTTCCAACGAGCCATCATCTTGTCTGCGCATTGAATAGAATAGTCTGTCAGGTATGCTTTAGCTCTTGCAGGGTCTTCTCTTAGTAAGGTCATAGCCTTTTGTTCCACTTCGGTTTGCTTCTGTGCATATTCATCTTCAAGCTCTTGACGCGCAGCTTTAAGGCTTGGAAATAGTTGAGAATAACGAGGATATGTCATGTTTGATACCCAATTTTCTACCCAAAAAGCAGAATTCCATGAGAAGGTAACACCATCTGCATCTGCTGGATTGTAGCATTGGGGAGCCTGTGTTGCAGAGCAGTATATAGGAGTATAAGCAACCATGTTAGGATCATCGTTTCCATACCATAACACTCCACCAACAGCATTTGGCATATTTGCTCGTAACTGAATAACGTATGTCCCAGCCGTTTGCTGAGTTGAAATGGGGCGTTCGTTAAAATATTTTTTTCCTTCGTATTCCCATGCCAATGGAGTGGGGCGGTAGGGAGCATCGTACGGACCTGCACCCGCATCTTTGGTGATGTCGAATGGCGTTCCTTCGTAGTGGTCGCGCATAGAGTTCATCACGTCATGTAATGATAATTTTTGCTTTGGCTTAAAATATAAGGGCATACATTCAGCTTGTCCTATATGTTTGCCATCTACATAATTTAAGTATTTATCCATTCCATCTACCCATTTATTAAAGAAACTCCATACACGAGTTTCGCAATAACGAATAGCGCTGAAATCGGCTGGCGCATAGGCATCAGCAAAAGAGAAATCGGCATCTTTTCCTTTAAAATAACCGCATTTACGTGCAAAAGAAATTACATCTTTAGCGTACATCACGTTTTGCTTATCCTTCAGATTAAATTTGTGAATACGACTTTGATTAGCATGGCATGCTATACAATCGTCAGGAATACGCACAGCAACCCATACGGTACCTTTCTCTTGCGGACCTTTACCTATCATCTCGAGTATCCATACCTCGTTAGGGTCGGCGATAGAGAAACTTTCACCTTCTGAGGCATAGCCATATTGTTGCACCAATGAAGTCATCACTTTTATTGCTTCGCGTGCAGTTTTTGAACGCTGCAATGCTATGGTCATTAAGCTTACATAGTCGATGGTACCTTTAGGGTCAACGAGTTCCTCTCTTCCCCCAAAAGTAGTCTCAGTTATACCTACTTGATGCTCGTTGATGTAACCCATTACTGCGTATGTATAAGGCGCCTCTGGAATTTCGCCAAGGTAGTGATTGGTATCGCCATCTACAACCTTGCGCATAGTGCCTGCAGCATGTTTGGCTGCTGGCAAGTAGTGTAGACGTCCAAACATACCATAGTCATCCTGATTATAAGTAATAAAAGCTGAACCATCGGCCGAAGCCTTTTTGCCTACCAAAAAACTGGTACAAGCCTCAGCTTGTTGCGGCAAATATAGCAAAGCACTTGCTAATAATAACGAACTAGCAATGCGTTTAGCTGAACATATTATATTCATTATGAAAATGTATTTTATTTAACTGTAAAAATCAAGCAGCAAGTATTTTCAACTTACTGCTTGAATTATATAAGTGCTTATTTATAATAAAATTAGCATGCTTTGAATGACATGTCTAAACCTTTTACAGAGTGTGTAAGTGCACCTACAGAAATGTAATCAACACCACATTCTGCATAATCGCGTAGTGTATCATAAGTGATACCACCGCTCGATTCTGTTTCAAATTGATGGTTAATTAGCTCTACAGCCTTCTTTGTATCTTCTACAGAGAAGTTGTCAAGCATAATGCGATCTGCGCCACCATGTGCCATAACTTGTTTGATTTCGTCAAATGAGCGGCATTCTATTTCCACCTTAAGATGTAAGCCCTTCTCTTTTTGATAAGCTGCGCAACGATCAAGTGCATTGGCTATGCCACCTGCAAAGTCTACATGGTTATCTTTAAGCAATATCATGTCAAAAAGACCTATGCGGTGATTGCATCCTCCACCTATTTTAACAGCTTCTTTTTCGAGCATTCGCATGCCAGGGGTTGTTTTGCGAGTGTCAAGCACACGAGTTTGGGTGCCTTCCAAACGCTTAACATATTTATTAGTCATTGTGGCTATACCGCTCATGCGTTGCATAACGTTGAGCATCAAACGTTCTGTTTGAAGCAATGAACGTACCTTGCCAGTAACAATCATAGGAACATCTCCAGGCTTTACATGCGCACCATCTTCCATGAATTGCTCTACTTGCATTGTGGGGTCAAAACGATGAAAAATTTCTTTTGCAATACGCATACCTGCCAATATACCTTCTTCCTTAATAAGCAAACGAGACTTACCCATAGCATCCTCAGGAATGCAACATAGGGTAGTATGGTCGCCATCACCTATATCTTCAGAAAAAGCAAGGTCTATTAGTTTGTCATTTAATTCTTCTACTGTGTACATATATATTTATCTTATTTTGTAATATGCTGATATTATGGCAGTGCAATATGGCATAAAGTTGCTTATGTCATATCAAGTACCATTTCAAACGACAAAATTACTGAAAAACTTGCATGTGAACGATAGGATTGTAAAAAATGAACTCCGATTTAATGCAATAAAGTGAAAATAAAGAGAATAACGCGCTCATGGCACTTTTTTTGTTAGAGGAAAATTAAAAAACATTCAGATTATGGCATTTATAGATTACTACAAAATTATGGGTATACCTAAGGATACCCCACAAGCAGACATACGTAAGGCCTACTTGAAACGTTCTAAACAGTTCCACCCGGACCTTCACCCAGACGACCCAAAAGCTAAAGCAAAATTTCAAGCTTTGCAAGAGGCTAACGCCGTGTTGTCAGACCCCGAGAAACGTAAGAAGTATGATAAATATGGCGAGAATTGGGAACAAGCAGATGCTTATGAAAGAGCAAGTCATGCAGGTGGTGGCAATGGATCACATTTTTACTATAGCGGCGGGAATGGCGATGAAGATTTTGATTTCTCACAATTCACTGGCGGTAGAGGAAATTTCTCATCATTCTTTGAAGACTTGTTCGGTAAGGCATCTTCGCATGGCGGATTTTCAAGTGGCAGAAGTTATGTAGATCCCAATGAATACGATGCTCATGCAGAAGTGGCAATAGATATGTACACAGCTTTATTGGGTGGTGATATATTGCTACAAACGCAAAGCGGAAAGTTGAAATTAAAGGTTAAGCCCGAAACCCAAAATGGTACCAAGATACGTTTGCGTGGCAAAGGCTATCAAAAACCTGATGGTACCTATGGCAATTTGATTATTACTTACAAGGTTAATCTGCCTACTAACTTAACACAACATCAACGCGATTTGCTTATGCAAATGCGCAATGAAGCTAACTAAGGATTAAGGACTTTGACAATTATATACAAACATATATGAAACATTACAACGTGGTTTGTGCTGTTATTGAAAACAATGGCGAGGTGCTATGCATGCAAAAGGGGCAAACGAAGTATGCTTACATTTCTTTCCGTTGGGAATTTCCTGGAGGAAAGATTGAAGAAGGAGAGACTCCACAACAGGCCTTACATCGTGAATTGCTTGAAGAAATGGATTATGATATTTCTGTAGGAAAGCATATTGTCACGATAAGCCATGCATATCCCGATTTCTCAATAACTATGCAAGCCTACCTATGCAATGCAAAGTCAAGAGCGTTTAAGATGAAAGAGCATGCTGCCTTTCAATGGAAGAATCTATCAGAACTAAACACCATTGATTGGTGTGATGCAGATAAGCCTATAGCCGAAGAAGTAGCAAAATCAGTAATGTAATAAAATATAACCAATAGCCCCCACTAACATAAAAAAGTTAGTGGGGGCTATTTTTGTTTTACATTACGCTCATTATAGCTTTAATTGCCTTTCTATCCATTCCATTATTACATCAACAACATAATGTTGTTCATTCTCCGTAAGTTGCCTCCCAGATGTTATATGATGCCACTTATATAGGCAACCTCTGCAACAACATGCAGTGGCATGTTGAGCAATAAATACAGGATGTCCACGCATTGGTGTTTGCTTGCCATCATTTACTATTACCGCAGGAGCTAAACGTTTTGATACAAAATCTATAGCATGCTTGCGTATTGTGTCAAGCCCTTTATTATTAATATAATCTATATCTTTCTTTGATAATCTGAATTTACTTCTGAAAGACGATTTCGCCAATCTCTCAAACAAGTAATCTGCCTTAAAACTATGTTTATTTTGAATCGCGTTGTTGCCGCTTGCAGCATTATGTTCTTCAAAAAAATCATCTGGAAATAAAGAAGGTTGTTTCATATGTATATGTTTCTATTGCCAGCACAAAGATATAATATTTTGTTTTCTATATAAGTTTCATTCAGCAAATGATATTCATATCTATACATTATTTTTGCCATTCTAACTTTTTATCAGTAGTAAAAGTAAAAACACAGAAACCTTCTTCATAGAACGGAGCTTCAATAAGAACACGTTTCGCTTTTTTAGCAAATGCTATGAATTTATGGGGATTGTCTAAAAATAATATGTCAGAACTTCCATCAGATGATTCCTTCGTTGTAAACCTTATGGGTTCTTTTTCGTCAAAGCGGACTCTCACATAGTTTGTCCCATTGTAATTGCTACAAACAAACTGGCCATCTGATATTCTTATGAATACTTCAGTACCCCATTTTTTAGTTTTTCTAACAACAGCTGTCATATAACTACCACCTTGGTGTGGGAAATCAAAGTCTACAGAGTTGTCTGAAACAATCGTAGCAGTCCTTATTTCAGAATCGTCCATTTCTTCAATAATGTTTTCATATTTCCATCCATTATTAGAGGTAGGAATAGTACTATCATTTTGAAATGAAATAATAGAATCTGTAGAACCTTCTTCATCATTATGTCGCTCACTAAAAGTAATAGCTGATATTATAAAACAGAAAAATGCAATTGTACATATACCAAACAAGATTCCTGCAATAAGACAACCATTGTTTTTGTTGCCTCTTAAACTGTTTTTTTTATCATTCGAAGGATTTTCCATAATATTTTATTTATCGATTAATTAAAGTAATCTTTTAGAAGATATTGCAAATATACATTTTTTTTACAAGTCAACAGAGTACGTTTATTAATTTGTGATGAGAATCTGCGCTATGTCTAAAGATTTGCATATTATTATCATAATGTATAACCTATTGGCGGAATAAAATTAGAACATATTTCATTCTGTGATGAATTTATTATTAAAGAAACCGATTGCTGCTATCCGAGAGATTGATTATTTTCTTATTTAAACTTATTACTATTTCATATTACTGATAATATCATACAACCATAAAACAACAAAATGTAGCAATTTATCGTGTTTATATTACAAAATGCTATAAAAAGGCAATAAAATAAATGTTTTGCAATTTTTTTACGTTGTAAAATCACTTTGTAGCAAGATTTGTTGTATTTTTGCAAATAATTAAAACAAGTAGTAAGCATATTTATAATACAAGAACATTATGCAATTAGAAAATAGGCTTGACGAAGGACTATATCGCTCTGAAAACGAGCACGACGCTTGTGGTGTTGGCATGATTGTCAATATTCATGGAAACAAGAGTCATGAGTTGGTAGATTCAGCTCTAAAGGTCCTTGAAAATATGAAACACCGTGGTGCCGAAGGCGCAGACAACAAGACTGGCGATGGTGCTGGTATACTTCTGCAAATTCCACACGAATTTATTCTTTTACAAGGTATTCCTGTTCCTGAAAAAGGACATTACGGGACAGGGCTTGTATTTCTTCCTAAAAAAGAGGATGAGCAAAGCGAAATCTTGCGTATATTTCTTGAAGAGGTTGAGCGCGAAGGGTTGTCACTTATGCACTTGCGTACAGTCCCAACTAATTCAGAAATATTAGGAGAGGCTGCACTATCTACCGAACCTGATGTAAAGCAAGTATTTATCACTGGCGGCGAACCTGATGAACTTGAGCGTAAACTATATATTATACGCAAAAAAATTGAAAAACGAGTATCCAACAAAGACTTTTATATCTGCTCGCTTTCTTCAAAAAGCATTGTATATAAGGGCATGTTGTCTTCAACTCAATTGCGTGACTATTACCCCGATCTTACCCAGCCATATTTTACAAGTGGCTTGGCAATAGTTCACTCTCGTTTTTCAACAAACACCTTCCCAACATGGGGTTTAGCTCAACCATTTCGTTTGTTAGCACACAATGGTGAGATTAACACTATTCGTGGTAATCGTGCTTGGATGGAAGCTAGAGAATCTGTGCTTTCAACCGACAAATTAGGCGATATCAAAGCCATTCGTCCTATTATTCAGCCTAATATGAGCGACTCTGCATCGCTTGATAATGTTCTTGAGTTTTTAGTAATGTCTGGTTTGAGTTTACCTCATGCCATGGCAATGCTTGTTCCTGAAAGTTTTAACGACAAAAATCCTATTTCAGAAGATCTCAAAGCCTTCTATGAATATCACTCTATCCTTATGGAACCATGGGATGGACCCGCTGCGTTATTATTTAGCGATGGTAGGTATGCAGGAGGTATGCTCGACCGCAACGGCTTGCGTCCAGCACGTTATCTTATCACCAAAAACGACATGATGGTGGTAGCATCCGAAGCTGGTGTAATTGGCTTTGAAGCTGGTGATATCAAGGAAAAAGGTCGATTGCAACCAGGAAAAATTTTGTTAATTGATACACAAGAAGGCAATATATACTACGATGGTGAGCTAAAGGCTCAACTTGCTGCAGCTCATCCATACCGACAATGGCTATCAGCCAATCGTATTGAGCTCGACACACTAAAGAGTGGTCGTAAGGTTGAGAATGCTGTAAACGACTTTGATAAGAAACTACGCATATTTGGCTTTACACGCGAAGATGTTGAGCGTACCATTACGCCTATGGCCACAAAAGGTAGCGAACCCATTGCCTCAATGGGCAACGACACTCCATTGGCTGTCCTTTCAGATCGTCCACAATTGCTCTTCAACTACTTCCGTCAGCAATTTGCACAGGTAACCAACCCTGCAATCGACCCCATACGCGAAGAACTTGTAATGTCGCTTACCGAATATGTAGGTGCTGTGGGCATGAACATTCTCTCGCCAAATGAAAGCCATTGCAAGATGGTTCGTTTGCCAGAACCCATCCTAACCAACAATCAACTCGACATTCTTTGCAACATACGCTACAAAGGTTTCAACACCATTAAGTTGCCCATGGTATTTGAGGCATCAAAGGGTGCTGAAGGCTTAAAAGAAGCGTTAGACAACCTCTGTCACATGGCAGAGCAAAGTGTAAATGATGGTATTAACTACATCATACTCTCAGACCGTGGTGTAGACGAAACACATGCTGCAATACCATCGCTTTTGGCTGTAAGTGCCGTGCACCACTATCTTATTTCTGTACAAAAACGTATGGAAACAGCTTTGGTTGTTGAGAGTGGCGAAACGCGTGAGGTTATGCATGCAGCCTTATTGATAGGCTATGGTGCAAGTGCCATCAACCCATACATGGCATTTGCTGTACTTGACGATTTGGTTAAGCGTGGTGAGGTGCAGATGAACTACGAAACCGCTGAAAAGAACTATATCAAGGCCATCTGTAAAGGTTTATACAAAGTGCTTTCAAAAATGGGTATAAGCACATTGCGTTCTTATCGCGGAGCCAAGATATTCGAAGCCATCGGCTTGAGCGATGAACTGCTACGCAGCTACTTTGGCACAGCAGCAGGAACTATTGGTGGTATACATCTTGAGCAGATAGCTCGCGACTATAAAAAATTCCACGATGAAGGTTACGCTCCTTGCTACAAAGATCGTGAACTTGAAGGACTATTGCCATACGTAGGTCTCTTTAGTTATCGCAAAGATGGTGAGCGTCATGCATGGAACCCCGAAACCATATCAACCTTGCAACTAGCAACACGTTTAGGTAGTTATAAGAAGTTTAAAGAGTTTACATCGCTTGTAGATGATAAGCCCAAACCCATTTTCTTGCGCGACTTCTTTGAATTTAAAAAGAATCCTATCCCTGTAGACGAAGTAGAGCCTGTCGACGATATTGTTAAACACTTCGTAACTGGTGCAATGTCGTTTGGTGCTATCAGCAAAGAGGCACACGAGGCACTTGCTCTCGCAATGAACAAACTTGGCACTCGTAGCAATACAGGTGAGGGTGGCGAAGACAACGAACGCTTCCACGAAAAGTTTGATGGCATATCGCTTTGCAGCAAAACCAAACAGATAGCTTCTGGACGCTTCGGTGTAACAACTGAATATTTGGTTAATGCCGAAGAAATACAAATCAAAGTGGCACAAGGCGCAAAACCTGGAGAAGGCGGACAATTACCTGGTTATAAGGTAAATCAAATTATTGCCAAAACCCGTCATTCCATCCCAGGTATCTCGCTTATATCACCTCCACCACACCACGACATTTACTCTATTGAGGATTTAGCACAGTTGATATTCGACCTTAAGAATGTCAATCCTAAAGCACAAATTAGCGTTAAATTAGTAGCAGAGAGTGGAGTAGGAACCATTGCTGCAGGCGTAGCAAAAGCCAAAGCCGACCTTATCGTCATCTCAGGTGCCGAAGGCGGAACGGGTGCATCACCTGCTTCTTCAATGCGCTATGCTGGTATATCGCCTGAAATTGGTTTGTCAGAAACACAGCAAACACTTGTACTCAATGGTTTACGTGGACAAGTACGCTTGCAAACCGATGGACAGATTAAAACAGGTAGAGACGTCATCTCTATGGCACTCCTCGGTGCAGAAGAATTTGGCTTCGGTACCACCGTACTAATAGTTCTTGGTTGCGTTATGATGCGTAAGTGCCATGCCAACACTTGTCCCGTAGGCGTAGCTACTCAAAATCCAGAACTTCGTGAACACTTCCGTGGTCATTATGAATATGTAGTAAACTACTTCCGCTTCCTTGCACAAGAGGTGCGTGAGTATCTTGCAGAAATGGGCTTCCGCCATTTCAACGATATTGTTGGTCGCACAGATTTAATTAATTTGCGACAAGCAGATGAACACACTAAGGCCGCATCGCTCGACTTCGGACGTTTGCTTCATCGCATTGACAACAAAGCCGACATTCACCACACAACAGCACAACATCATAACATTGACGATGTTTTAGATCAGTCTATGATAAAGGCTGCAGCTGATGCTTTAGACAATCAAAAGGAAGTATCGCTTGAATATTCAATAGCCAATACAGATCGTTCTGTAGGTGCCATGCTTTCGGGTGCTGTAGCAACCAAATATGGCCAAAATGGTTTGCCCGACGAAACCATCAACGTTAAGTTTAAAGGCTCTGCAGGTCAGAGTTTCGGTGCATTCCTTACCCATGGTATAAACTTTAAGCTCGAAGGCGAAGCAAACGACTATTTAGGAAAAGCATTAAGTGGTGGTCGCATAGCAGTTATGCCTCCTATCCGCTCTAACTTCAATGCCGAAGAGAACACCATTGCCGGCAACACCCTTCTTTATGGTGCAACAAGTGGCGAAGTCTACATCAATGGTATGGTAGGCGAACGCTTTGCTGTACGTAACTCTGGCGCCATTGCAGTGGTAGAAGGTGTAGGCGATCACTGTTGTGAGTATATGACAGGCGGACGTGTAGTTGTGCTCGGAGAAACAGGACGCAACTTTGCTGCCGGCATGAGTGGTGGCGTGGCCTATGTATGGGACAAGAACCACAATTTCGACTATTTCTGCAATATGGAAATGGTAGAACTCTCACTCATTGAGGACTCTGCTTCAAGAAAAGAACTTCACGAACTCATTCGCCAACATTACTTGTACACAGGTTCACAACTTGCACGTACAATGCTCGATGATTGGAACCATTATGTAGACGATTTCATTCAAGTTACTCCTATCGAATACAAACGAGTACTTGCTGAAGAACAAATGCGCAAGTTGCAGCAAAAGATTGCTGAAGTTCAGAGAGATTATTGATACAATATTGTTTAAGAAACAGACAAAGAGATTAAGAGCAAAGCGCATCTCAATACGCACGTATTAGATGTTAAAATTGATATTGGCGAGCATGGTTATCAAACACAGTTCAATGCTTTGCTCTTATCTCCTCTTGCCAACTAATATATAAAACACATCATGGGAGATCCTAAAGCATTTCTCACTATTCCACGTTGCGAGGCTGGTTATCGTCCAATACACGAACGTATAGCCGACTTTGGCGAAGTAGAACAAACTTTAAATACAAGCGACCGCCGATTACAAGCATCGCGTTGCATGGATTGTGGCGTACCTTTTTGCCATTGGGCATGTCCGTTAGGCAATCGTCCACCCGAATTTCAAGATGCAATCTATAAAGGAGAGTGGAAAATGGCGTATGAAATTCTTACCGCCACAAACGATTTTCCTGAGTTCACAGGACGTATTTGCCCTGCATTATGCGAGAAGAGTTGTGTGCTCAAACTCTCGATGAATGCTCCTGTTACTATTCGTGAGGACGAATGCTCTATTATTGAAGCAGCATTTCGCGAAGGTATGGTGCAACCACGCCATTTTGAGCGTAATGGTAAAAAGGTTGCTATTATTGGTTCAGGACCTGCAGGTTTAGCTGCGGCCAACCAATTAAACCATCGTGGATATGAAGTTACTGTTTTTGAACAGCACGAATATGTTGGTGGCTTGTTGCGTTTTGGCATACCAAACTTTAAACTTCAGAAAACAGTTATTGACCGGCGCATTAAGGTAATGGAGGCTGAAGGCATCACGTTCAAAGTAAATGAAACGATTGATGTAACTAAGCTGCCCGAAGGCTATGATGCTTATTGCATTTGCACAGGCACACCAACAGCACGCGACCTAAAAGTGCCTGGACGCGAACTCAAAGGTGTTCACTTTGCACTTGAACTCTTAAGCCAACAAAATAGGGTATTGGCAGGTCAAACCTTTAGTGATGCTCAACGTGTAACAGCCAAAGGCAAGCGAGTACTCGTTATTGGTGGTGGCGACACTGGTTCCGACTGCATCGGTACCTCAAATCGTCAAGGAGCAAAGAGCGTCACCCAAATCGAAATCATGCCCAAACCTCCTGTAGGCTCTAATCCCAACACTCCGTGGCCACAATGGCCTGTTGTGCTCAAAACCTCGTCAAGTCATGAAGAGGGATGCGAGCGCCGTTGGTTGCTCACCACGAACAAGTTTATTGGCACAAAAGACGGACGCGTAAGTGGTGCAGAGGTTGAAGAGGTAGAGTGGAAACCCAATCCTGAGGGTGGACGTCCTATCATGGTGCCAACAGGTAAAAAAGAGGTTATCAAGTGCGACATCGTATTTCTTGCTATGGGATTTTTGCGTCCGCAACAGCCTGAATTTGCAGATAATGTATTCGTAGCAGGCGATGCTGCAACAGGAGCGAGCCTTGTTGTAAGATGCATTGCTGGTGGACGTAAGGCTGCAGCCGACATTGATGCTTATTTGTCAAAGAAGTAGTAGATAAGCAGGCAGTATTTTATAAAATATACGAAAACTAAAAAACAGATTGAGTATCATACAACATGCGCTCAGTCTGTTTTTTCTTTATAAAATTATAATGAAATACATGGAATTATACAGTATAATTGATATAATGATATTACAAAACAAAATATAATTATCAAAAATATATTAAATAATATCATTTATATTACAAAATGTTTGCATATAACCCTAATCACCCGTATCTTTGCAATGTTTTTCATGGTATTAGATTTAAGGTTAGTAAAGATTGGTTGTCGTGAGACAATCAATTTTTTTTGTATATAGGTGTACTCACAAGTGATGAAAAACTTCCGCAATTATTCAATATTACTCATAAGCATAAGAAAGCAAAAAAACATAAAATTTGTTCTATTGTCAAGATTTATAGTCATTTACTTTGCATATAACATGATTATAGCTTAACTTTGCTACAAAATTCTATTATATGATAAGAGTAAACCCTTTTAAGGGGCTTGGCATTGCCCTTGTAACCCCTTTCCAAACAGACGGAAGTGTAGACTATAGCCAATTAGAAAATTTGGTAGAAAGCCAAATAAGTGCTGGCATTGATTTTATATGTGTACTTGGCACCACAGCCGAAACGCCATGCCTAACAGCCGACGAAAAACGTGCCATCATGGACTGCGTAATAAAGGTAAACAATCATCGTGTGCCTTTGCTATTAGGTGCTGGTGGCAACTGCACAGCAAATGTTATAGATTACCTACAAACAACCAATCTTGATGGCTTTGAAGGTGTGCTAATCGTTGCACCTTTCTACAACAAACCTTCGCAAGAGGGCTTGTACCAACACTTTGTTGCAGTGGCTCAAAATAGCCCACTCCCTGTGGTATTATATAATGTTCCTGGTCGCACGGGAGTAAACATTGAAGCGCAAACCACTCTGCGAATTGCCGAAGCATGTAGCAATGTCGTTGCTATAAAAGAGGCCTCAGGTCGCATCGGACAGATTGAAGATATTGTTGAAAATGCCCCCGAAGGCTTTGAGGTATTGAGTGGCGACGATGCCATCACCTTTGAGTTGCTCACAATTGGTGCTAAGGGTGTTATCTCGGTAGTAGGAAATGCTTATCCACAACAATTTGGCGAGATGGTGCATAAAGCCATTGAGGGAGATTACACCCGCGCCCTCAACTTGCATCGTTCGCTCAGCACTGCTTTCAAGTTGCTCTCTGTAGATGGCAATCCATCGGGCATAAAATCTTTGCTTGCTATTCAGCACAAAGCAAACAATGTTATGCGCCTTCCGCTTGTGCCCGCACGCCAAGAAACCTTTGACAAACTTCAAGCGTTTGACAAAGAGTTTAATCACTAAAACTTATATACATAACAAGATAATATGTCCTCTCCTATGGCTATTCCGCACAATGGTCATAGGAGAGGCTTTTTTATAAATACAAAGTAGCTCTTCATAATAAGAAATATGCTAATTTTGCATTGTTATGAAGAGTTTTGAATTACAATCTAAATACAAACCTACAGGCGATCAGCCCGAGGCTATTAAGCAACTAACAGAAGGCGTACTCAGCGGTACACCTGCACAAGTGTTGTTGGGCGTAACAGGATCGGGAAAAACGTTTACGGTGGCAAATGTCATTAATAACGTTAATAAACCCACTTTGGTGCTTAGCCACAACAAGACGCTTGCGGCACAACTATATACCGAATTTAAAAGTTTCTTCCCAAACAATGCGGTAGAATATTACGTATCATACTACGATTATTACCAACCCGAGGCTTACATAGCATCCACCGACACCTACATTGAAAAAGATCTTGCCATAAACGAGGACATCGACAAACTGCGTTTGGCAGCAACTTCGGCGTTGCTCTCGGGTCGCAAAGATGTAATTGTTGTGTCCTCTGTATCGTGTATTTATGGTATGGGCAATCCGGCTGCTTTCTACGAGAATGTAGTGGAACTAAAGGTGGGCATGACCCTCTCAATGAACACCCTGCTCAACAAATTAGTGTCGAGCCTCTACACACGCAATGATGTTGCACCCAAGGCGGGTAACTTCCGTGTAAAAGGCGATACTGTGGACATTTATTTGGCTTATGCCGACGAGTTGATACGGGTTTGTTTTTGGGACGATGAGATAGATAGTATTGAGGAAGTAGATGCCATTGTTGGCACTCGCCTTAACACCTACGACGAGTACAAGGTGTATCCTGCCAACCTTTTCCTTACTTCAAAAGATACGCAAGAACTTGCCATACGCAACATTCAAGACGACCTTGTAAAACAGATAAACTATTTTGAAGAAATAGGCAAAACGCTCGAGGCCAAAAGACTAAAAGAGCGTGTGGAGTACGACATAGAAATGATTAGAGAATTGGGACATTGCTCGGGCATCGAAAACTATTCTCGCTATTTTGATGGTCGCGAAGCTGGCACACGTCCGTTCTGTTTGCTCGACTTCTTCCCAAAAGATTTTCTGATGGTGATAGACGAAAGTCACGTAACTATTCCGCAAATCAGAGCCATGTATGGCGGCGACCGTTCGCGCAAAGAGGCATTGGTAAATTATGGGTTCCGACTCCCTGCCGCCATGGACAACCGTCCTTTGAAGTTTGATGAGTTTCACAACCTTGTTAAGCAAGTTATCTACATCAGTGCAACACCTGCCGACTACGAGCTTGCCGAAAGCGAAGGCGTTATCGTAGACCAGGTTATACGTCCAACGGGCTTGCTTGATCCGCCTATTGAGGTACGCAACACCGACTATCCCGTTGATGACCTAATGGAAGAAATCAGAAAAGCCAAAGAACAAGACGAGCGTGTGTTGGTAACAACACTCACAAAACGCATGGCTGAAGAACTTACGGAATATTTGCTTAAAAATGGTGTAAACACCGCTTACATTCATAGCGACGTAGACACCTTAGAGCGTGTACAGATAATGGAGGACCTAAGACGCGGCATTTACGACGTGCTTGTTGGTGTGAACCTCTTGCGCGAGGGTCTCGACTTGCCCGAGGTTGCACTTGTGGCTATACTCGATGCCGACAAGGAGGGTTTCTTGCGTTCTACCCGTTCGCTCACGCAAACAGCTGGCCGAGCAGCTCGCAACGTAAATGGGCGAGTTATCATGTATGCCAAAGAGATAACCCAATCCATGCAGCAAACCATTGACGAGACCAACCGCCGACGCTGCAAGCAAATAGCCTATAATCAAGCACACCACCTCACACCTAAGCCTATCGTTAAACCTATTGAGAGCAACGAGTTGGTTGAGATGCAGCGAATGCGCATGAGCGATAAAAACACTGCTCAAAATGCCCCCAAACAACCCTATGGCAAAACTGCCAATTTCAGGCCTATCGAAACCACATTGCAAAACGTGGCAGAAGAAACACCTGCCTATGGCAATCATAGCGAAACAATTGAGCAACGCAAAGAACGCTTGCAAAAGGAAATGAAAAAAGCCGCTGCTGCATTCGACTTTGTACTTGCTGCACAGCTTCGCGACGAGCTTTTAAAACTTGATAAGTAGAGCGCGGTAGAAAAAAATTCTCCTTCTTATTTTCGTCTTAGTAGGTGTTTTAATTTATTTCAGAATTTGCGCATATAAAGTTCGCGGTGAAGGCTCAAAAGATAACCCCCCAAGGCAAATCCACTGGACACGGCTTGTTAGGTTGATAACACTCTGTAAGAGTAAAAGATTAAGTCAGCACCATATCAAGGCTTTATCTTTGGCTCTTACAGAGCCCCATCGTTGGTGTTTGTGTGTGTAACCTATGGAGTTTCCTTGGCTATGGTTGTAGCTTATAGCACAGCACTAAAAGTAATTAGCCCCCATTTTTTTTCTCATAAGCACAATAAAAAAAGAGTGTGTCTACTTTTACAAAACTCCCCCTTGAGTTGTAATTTCAAATCGTCATAAATCCATTTTTTTTGAGCAAAAGTTGTCATGACCCATTTTTTTTGAAAAATGAGTGCATTGCGTAACATATTGATAATCAGACGTTTTAATTATTGACAAGGATTGTTCTTTTACAAGGATACGTATCCTTAGGTGCTAAGGATACGTGTTCTTAGGTGCTAAGGATACGTATTATAAGCATCTAAGGATACGTATCCTTATACCGTTATAACACGTTTATAAGCAGTTTAGGTTTGTTTTTTGAATAGAAAACAGCGTATTGTACACTATATTGTTACAGATTTTTGTCTAGATTGAAAGTTCAAAATGTCAAAAATAGTTCACAAATTATAGGAAAAATACGTCTGCATTAAGTTGATTGTTGGTTCCTATTTTTGGTATAGAACATTACTTTATCGAAAAATCTGCAAAAATTGGCATACTTTTTGATAGTACCTTTATTGAAAAAATAAAATTATATATCAAACTATGCAAAAAGGTAATATTGGAATAACCACTGAGAATATCTTTCCAGTGATAAAGAAATTTCTTTATAGCGATCACGAAATCTTTTTACGCGAATTGGTAAGCAATGCTGTTGATGCCACTCAAAAGCTCAAAACCTATGCCATGAAAGGTGACTTCAAGGGCGAGTTAGGCGATTTAACGGTACATGTATCTGTTGATAAAGACGCCAAAACAATTACTATCAGCGACCGCGGTATCGGCATGACAGCCGAAGAAATCGACAAATATATCAACCAGATAGCCTTTTCGGGTGCTAATGACTTCCTTGAGAAATACAAAGAGGATGCATCCGCTATTATTGGTCACTTTGGTCTTGGTTTCTACTCTGCATTCATGGTTTCAGACCGCGTAGACATCATCACCCGTAGCTATCGTGAGGGCTCAAAGGGCGTAAAATGGACTTGTGATGGTTCGCCAGCATTCGAAATCGATGATTGCGAAAAAGCCGATCGTGGTACTGACATCGTGTTGCACGTTTCGGACGATTGTACCGAGTTCCTTGAGAAGAACAAAATTCAAGAACTCTTAACTAAATACTGCCGTTTCTTGCCTATAGCCATTGCTTTTGGCAAAAAAACAGAATGGAAAGACGGCAAACAAGTAGACACCGACGAGGACAATATTGTTAATGATACAACTCCGCTATGGACCAAGACTCCTTCTACACTAAAAGATGAGGATTACAAGAAGTTCTATCGCGAACTTTATCCTATGTCTGACGAGCCTTTGTTTTGGATTCACCTCAACGTAGATTATCCATTCAACCTAACGGGTGTTCTTTACTTCCCACGCATCAAGAGCAATCTTGACATTCACCGCAACAAAATACAACTTTATTGCAACCAAGTATTCGTTACCGACCAGGTTGAGAACATTGTGCCCGACTTCTTAACGTTGCTTCATGGCGTAATCGACTCGCCCGACATTCCGCTAAACGTGAGCCGTAGCTATTTGCAAAGCGATGCCAATGTAAAGAAGATTTCGTCTTACATCACTAAAAAGGTAAGCGACCGCTTGCAATCAATTTTCAAGGCCGACCGCAAGGACTTTGAAACTAAGTGGGACGATTTGAAGCTCTTTATACACTATGGCATGCTTTCGGAACAAGACTTCTACGAAAAGGCTAAGTCGTTTGCTTTGTTCAAGGATGTGGATGGTAAATTCTTTACATACGATGAGTACAAAAAACTCATTACCGATGCTCAAACCGACAAGGACGGTAACCTAATTTACCTTTATGCCACCAACAAAGACGAGCAATATAGCTACATTGAAGCCGCCAAAGCTAAAGGCTATAGCGTTTTGCTCTTTGATGGCCAGTTAGACACTGCCATGGTAAATATGTTGGAACAGAAGTTCGATAAGTCGCGTTTTAGCCGTGTGGATGGCGATGTGATAGACCGCATTATTCAGAAAGATAATGAGGTTAAAAACGAACTGAATGCAGCAGATACAGCCTCATTGAGCGGTGTGTTTACAGCCGATTTGCCTACTATGGACAAGGTTCAATTCCATGTAGAAACAGCTTCTATGGGCGAAAAGTCTATGCCTATTATCATCACCCAAAGCGAATACATGCGTCGTATGAAGGATGCAAGTCGCTATCAACAAGGCATGTCGTTCTACGGCGAAATGCCCGATATGTACAACCTCGTGCTCAACTCAGACCACCACTTGGTTAAGGAAATTCTCAGCGACATGAAGGCTACTACTGGCAGCAAAATTGAGCCTATTGAGAACGAGTTGAAGAGCTTACACGAACAACATACATCGCTCGAAACAAGTCAAAAAGACAAAAAGGCTGACGAATTGACAGACGATGACAAAAATGCCATGAAGCAATGCAACGATGCTATTGCTGCACAAGAAGAGGCCCGCAAAAAGGTGTGGAGCGAATATGCAAAGCAAAATCCTGTGGTAGCTCAACTCATCGACTTGGCTTTGTTGCAAAATGGTTTGCTGCGTGGTGAAGCCTTGAGCAAGTTTATCAATCGCTCTGTAGATTTAATTAAGTAATCACACACTCTTTAAAAACGATAATAGCAACCACAAAGTATAAACACATTGGCTTATCTTTGTAGTTGCTATTATCGTTTTATCTTTTCTAAATATGAATTACAAATTACTATTATTGCTATTATTCCCCTTGTTGAGCATGGGTTGTCAAGCCAAAACTACGCCCAACGCAAAAGAGGAGAGTTCATTGCCTTTATCCGAGGCACAAGCAACAAGCCATAAGCCGAACGTAGCTAAAAGCGATACAATCTTGCAGCAGGTAGATTATACTAAAGCTGACTCTGCAAAGGTTGTAGCATTGCTGAAACTAAAACCCAAAGGCAACGATGTGCTTTTCTATGCCCGTCAGTTTAAAGGCATTCCTTACGTTGCTGCTACACTCGAAAAGCACGACCCCGAACAGCTTGTGGTTAATCTCAGCCAATTAGATTGCACCACTTTGGTAGAAACTACACTTGCGCTGACCATGACCCAAAGGCAAGGTAAAAGCAACTTTACAGACTATTGCAACAATCTGATGTACATAAGATATTGGGATGGTATGATGAATGGCTATCTGTCGCGCCTTCACTATTTTTCGTGGTGGATGCACAACAATATAGATAAAGGTATAGTTGAACTAGTTAATGACAAAAAGCACTTTACCTCTGTGATAAACGTGCAAAATCATTATATGTCGCAGCATCCCGACAAATACAAATATCTAAAACTTCACCCCGAATGGGTAGATAGCATTGCAACGCTTGAAGAGAAATATAATGGCCCAGACGGACGTTACTTGCCACAATCTAAAACACTGCTTTCAAAGGATGAACTGAGCAGCATACACGATGGTGACATTGTGGCTATTGTAACCAAAAAAGATGGCATAGACTATTCGCATTTGGGCTTTGCCGTTTGGGGGAAGGACAAAAAACTACACCTACTCAATGCATCTTCTATTCACCATAAAGTGGTAGAAGAACCTAAAACACTCTATCAGTATCTAAAAGAACATCCCTCATCAATAGGCATACGATTGTTGCGCTTAAAGTGAGCAACAATAAATTGTAATGAAACAACAAAGAGCGCTCTTCAACTATTCTGCAGGAGGTTGAAGAACGCTCTTTTGATATAAAAGACGAATGGTTTGTTAATCGTTTACGATTTGCTCTGGCATGAGATGATTGTCTGATAAGAATTGACTATAACCAAATCTATCAACAAACTCCTTCTTTGCACCATAGCAGCGTACTTTCATACTAGTGTTGCCATAATAGCGGGCTATCTTTTCGCCCCAACCACCATCAAGTTGCCCATCTTCGAGTGTGATAATGGTGTGGTGGTTAGCCTTAAGCTGGTCGAGTAGGGCAGTGTCTACTCCCGTTATGTAGCGCGGGTTGATAACTGTTGCGTCAATGCCCTTTTGCTTATATGCTTCGGCTACCTTAAGTGCCAAAGCATAATAATTGCCTAAACCTAATATGGCAACTTGACTGCCTTGATGTGTTACTTGATAACGATTTAGTTGGCTATAATCTGCCTCTGCCACCGTGTCATTAGTGCTTTCAAGAGGCACACATGGCACACGCAAAGCCACAGGATGCCCCGTATAGTTGATTGCCCAATGTAGCATGGCCTCGTATTCGGCCTTGCATGTAGGAGCTAAATAAACCAAATTGGGTATGTTGCCCATAAGGGCTATATCAAAGAAACCAAGGTGGGTTACATCGTTTAGTCCACAGAGTGTGGCTCCAAACACGAGTATTGTGGCAGGATTATTGTTGATGCAGAGATCTTGCGATAGTTGGTCGTAAGTGCGTTGAATAAATGAGCTATGCACACCAAATACAGGCTTGCCACCACGCTTTGCTATTGCACTCGACATGGCAACTGCTGTCTCTTCGGCAATACCTACGTCTACAAACTGCTTGCCAGCCTTTTGGCGCATTTCGGGTGTCCACCCCCATATACCAGGAGTGCCTGCAGTCAATGCAACAAGACCCTTGTCTTGTTGCATTGCATTGAGTAAGTATTGTGCGGTGAAAGAGCTAAAATCGGGGCCAAACTGATATTCCTTGCGCGTTTCGCCCGTTTCGATAACAAACGGGAAACCCCAATGGAAATGCTCTTTTTGCTCTTCAGCAAACTTATATCCTTTTCCCTTAAGCGTGTTGATGTGAACAACAACAGGGTGGGGGGTATCCTTTACTTTGCTAAATGCACTGATAAGAGAAGCCAAATCATTGCCTTTGTCTACATACAGATAGTCAAGTCCCATGGCACGGAATAGATTGCATGAAGCCTCGCCTTTGGTGTCACGCAAAAGCTGAAGATTTTTGTATAATCCACCATGATTTTCGGCAATTGACATTTGATTGTCATTAACAACAATAATCATGTTTGTGCCAATCTCGGCTGCCATGTCAAGGCCTTCAAGGGCTTCGCCACCACTCAAAGAGCCGTCGCCAATAACAGCAATAATATTTTCGTTTCCATGCAATAAATCTCTACCTTTAGCCAAGCCACAAGCCAAGCTAACTGAGGTTGAAGTGTGACCTATAACAAACTGGTCGTGCTCGCTTTCGCATGGTTCTGTATAGCCCGAAACCTCATCATACGCTTTAGGATTAATAAAAGCCTCTTTTCTGCCCGTAAGCATCTTGTGCGTATAGCTTTGATGACTAACATCAAACACTATACGATCGGTAGGGGAGTTAAATACATAATGTAAGGCTATGGTGGCCTCTACCATGCCCAAATTAGGACCAATATGTCCCCCATGTATAGAGAGCTTTTCAAGCAGATAATGACGAATCTCGGTAGATAAAGTTGAGAGCTCATTGAGGCTCAACTTTTTTACATCTGTTGGTGAAGATATTTTTTCAAGATACATAGTTTGTTGTTTTGATAATTCTTGTTGTGTTAGCATTTGCAAAGATATATTCTTTTATTTACCACAGAATAACCACAATTACTGATTTTATAAAATTAACTACCGAAAAAGCACATTCTTATAATGACAATACCATTTCTTTCTATTAACTTTGCATAGTAGATAAACATCAAAAAATATTTTAGCATGAATAAGCAACAACTCGTTGAAAATATCAAGAAAAAACATTCGTTCTTATGCGTAGGTCTTGACACTGACCTTAAGAAAATACCTCAACATTTGCTCAACGAAGACGATCCAATCTTTGCATTTAACAAAGCTATTATTGACGCCACTGCTCCTTATTGCGTGGCTTATAAGCCTAATTTGGCTTTTTATGAATGTTTTGGTTTAAAAGGATGGAAAGCTTTTGAGAAAACTGTTCAATACATCAAACAAAACTATCCCGACCAATTTATTATTGCCGATGCTAAACGCGGCGACATAGGCAATACTTCGGCTATGTATGCTCGTTCTTTCTTCGAAGAAATGAATATAGACTCGCTGACTGTTGCTCCTTACATGGGCGAAGATAGCGTTACACCATTTTTGCAATACGAAGACAAATGGGTAATTCTTTTAGCACTAACTAGCAATAAGGGTTCTCACGACTTTCAGCTTACTGAAGATGCACAGGGCGAGCGCTTGTTCGAAAAAGTATTGCGCACATCGCAGAAATGGGCAGATGATAAGCACATGATGTATGTTGTTGGCGCAACACAAGGAAAATTGTTTGAGGATATACGTAAAATTGTGCCTAACCACTTCTTGCTCGTACCTGGTGTTGGCGCACAAGGCGGTTCGCTTGAGGAGGTATGCAAATATGGCATGACAAAAGAATGCGGATTGCTCGTTAATTCATCACGTGGCATTATCTATGCTGATAGCACAAAAAACTTTGCTGAAGCTTCGGCACAAAAAGCAAAGGCACTTCAAGTGCAGATGCAAGCAGAATTGGCAAAAGTAGGACTCTAACGAAACGACTATAATACTATTGTTAATCAATCGTTTCTACAAAAGAACAAATAGCGAAAGCATCCATCTTGCTTGTATACAAGATATTGTTTTCGCTATCTGTTTTTTTGTAAAACATAAGTTTTTTCGTTACCTTTGTCTTTATGAAAAAGAAACTACTCTATATCGTAAATCCTATATCAGGAACACAGCGCAAGCAAGGCATTGCCGAACTTGCAGAAACATGCACAGACAAGGAGCTATTCGATGTAGAAATAGCATATACTCAATATGCTGGGCATGCTACATTGCTTGCTCAACAAGCAGCAACAAATGGCTATCAAGTGGTTGTGGCTGTTGGGGGCGATGGTACGGTTAATGAAGTGGGTAGGGCACTTGTAAAACCCTCAACCGCCTTGGGCATCATCCCATGTGGGTCGGGCAATGGGTTGGCAAGGCATCTTTGCATACCTTTGCAACCACGCAAGGCTATTAACATCATCAACCAATGTGTGATACATAAGCTTGATTATGGCACCATCAACGATCGTCCATTCTTTTGTACATGTGGTGTGGGTTTTGATGCGTTTATTAGCGAACAGTTTGCTTCATCAAATAAGCGAGGCATACTTACTTATGTTGAGAACACGCTAAAATCGGGCTTGCAGTACAAGCCACAACTCTATACCGTAAAGGATGATAAGGGCAAAGAGACCTATCGGGCCTTCTTAATAGCTTGTGCCAATGCTTCGCAATATGGCAATGATGCTTATATTGCGCCTTACGCCAGCATGAAGGATGGACTTTTAGACGTTGTGGTTATGGAGCCGTTCAATGCCATTGAAGCTCCACAAGTGGTGCTGCAATTGTTTAGCAAGCAGCTACCCAAGAATAGCCATGTCAAAACATTCAAGGCTAAACACTTGAGTATTTGCCGCGAAGGTGAAGGTGTGGCACACTATGATGGCGACCCGTTTTGGACTGGTGCTAATATTGACATAGAGTTGCACCATGGCGCTTTTAACGTTGTTGTTAATCCCAACAAAGAAGAACAATCATCGTTTATAAAGCAATTTCCAATCAAAAATCTCTTTGAGCTAATTCCTGACTTCTTTAACGAATGGAAGCGCATGCCAGAAAACTTAATCAACAAGACAGGCAGAGACATCAAACGCTTCTTTAACAACGTATAAAACCACATTGATGTATTTTGCATAGAATATATGTTATGTTTAATAGCATTTCTACAGGGACTTCCCTATTAGCAAATATACAAACAGCATCCTTATTTTTACAATAGGAAAATTTATAAGAACAACAGTAATAAAAAATGAGCAAATACATGAATAAGAATATTTTATTATCGCTAACAGCAGCGCTTTTAGCATTCGGCAGTTCGCTATCAGTTTCAGCTCAAGACGTTTATGACGTACGCAATCACCCTGAAAGCTACTTTCTTCAATCAGATCAAGTGGCCAATAGCTTGAAACTATTGCCACCACCTCCACAACCTGGTAGCGCACAATTTAACTATGACGAGGCGCAATATAAATGGGGAAAAATGCAACGCATCACCCCTCGTGGTAAACAAGCTTTTAATGATGCCAAACTGAGCGGTAACGACCTTTCAAATGCTTTTTCTGATGCTTTTGGGCTTAAAATTAGTAAAGAAAATACGCCCGAAATCTACAAACTAATTGTTAGAATGCGTGAGGATGCAGGTGATTTGGCAACACGCGATGCAAAGACTCACTATATGAGAATGCGTCCTTTTATGTTCTTCAACGAGCAGTCGCTTACTCCCAATGATGAAAAGTATTTGGCATCTAACGGTTCTTATCCATCGGGACATACTTCTATTGGTTGGGCCATCGCTCTCGTTTTAGCCGAAATTAATGTTGACAGACAGGACGAAATATTGAAACGCGGTTTTGAGTTTGGCCAAAGTCGTGTAATATGTGGTGTGCACTATCAAAGCGATGTAGATGCTGGCAGAGTGGTTGCAAGTGGCGTAGTAGCTCGTCTGCATGCTTGTCCCGAGTTTGTTACGCAGTTGGCAAAAGCAAAGAAAGAGTTTAAGCAAAAATACAAGAAATAGGATTATACCTCCTGATATTCAAACGCATTCAATGCGTTATTGTTGCTTTGCTTTGCATTCCATATAGCCATCCCTAAAAACCTTATTTCTATGTATCAGATAGTTAGTAAAGAACAATTTTCGGAGCATGTTTATCGCATTGAGGTAGAAGCTCCACTCATAGCAAAAGCTCGAAAAGCTGGTCACTTTGTGATTGTTAGAGTTGATAAAAATGGTGAAAGGATACCCCTCACAATAGCTGATGCTGACACAAGCAAAGGTACCATTACTTTGGTAGTACAAGAGGTTGGAATTACCTCTTCAAAAGTTTGCAACTTGGCTGTAGGTGATACTTTTGCTGATGTGGTTGGACCATTAGGAAAAGCTACTAATATAAAGAACTTTGGCACTGTAGTTTGTGCATGTGGCGGTGTGGGAACTGCTCCCATGCTGCCTATTGCTAAGGCTTTAAAAGATGCTGGAAATCGCTTAATCGTGGTATTAGCTGGAAGAACCAAGGAACTGATAATCCTTGAAAAAGAAATGCGGCAATTTTGCGATGAAGTTATGGTGATGACAGACGATGGTAGCTATGGTGAAAAGGGACTTGTAACTAATGGTGTTGAAGAGGTCTTAAAGCGTGAAACTGTAGATAAATGTTTTGCTATTGGCCCTGCTGTGATGATGAAGTTTGTATGCCTACTAACTAAAAAATACAACATTCCTACAGAAGTTTCGCTAAATACCATTATGGTGGATGGGACTGGTATGTGTGGGGCATGCCGCGTTACAGTGGATGGTAAAACTCAATTTGTTTGTGTAGATGGTCCTGAATTTGATGGTCATAAAGTGGATTTTGATGAAATGATAAATCGTTTGCATCCATTACCACCACTTGAGATAGACTATACAAAACATAACGTACAAGCCAAGGAAGTGGTTGATAGCCTATCAACAAACGAGCTAAAGATTTCTGCACAAAAATTGTCGGATAATAACACTGATTTACGCAATGCAACATGGCGTAAAGAACTGCGAACTGCATTGAAACCTAAGGAGAGATTGAGCATAACAAGGGTTAAAATGCCCGAATTGGACGCTAACATCCGTGCTCGTCTTTTAAAAGTTGAAGTTAATCAAGGACTAACACTTGATATGGCTATGACCGAAGCCAAGCGTTGCCTTGACTGTAATAATCCTGGATGTGTAAAGGGATGTCCTGTGGGCATAGACATACCCCGTTTTGTAAAGCACATTGAAAAAGGCGAAATTGAAAAAGCCATACAAGTTATTAAACAAACAAGTGCACTACCTGCAGTATGCGGACGTGTCTGCCCACAGGAAAAGCAATGTGAAAGTATGTGCATACATCACAAAATGCAGTCAGAGCCTGTGGCTATAGGATATTTAGAGCGTTTTGCAGCAGATTTTGAGCGTAACATGATAAAAGCTGGAAAGATATGTATCAAAAGACATGTTGTTAATGACAATGCTCCTAAAATAGCAGTGGTAGGCAGCGGACCTGGCGGGTTATCGTTTGCTGCAGAGATGCTCAATCGTGGATATAATGTTACGATTTTTGAAGCCCTACACGAAATTGGCGGTGTACTTAAGTATGGTATTCCTGAATTTAGATTGCCTAATGAAATCGTTGATTTTGAAATAGAAAATCTTAAGCATAAAGGTGCTGTTTTCATGAAAGACTGCATTATAGGTAAAACCGAATCCGTAGATGACTTAATGAAGAAAAAAGGATTTGCTGGCGTGTTTGTTGCTACTGGAGCAGGTTTACCTAACTTTATGGGAATTGAGGGTGAGAATGCTTTAGGCATTTTGTCGAGCAACGAATATTTGACGCGAGTAAACCTTATGGATGCATCGAATAAACAAACTGATACACCTATTCCTAAAGGTAAAAATGTTGTTGTAGTGGGTGGAGGCAACACTGCAATGGATTCTGTTCGCACGGCATTGCGGCTTGGTGCTGATACGGCAACCATAGTATATCGCCGTTCTGAAAATGAGATGCCTGCACGACTTGAGGAAGTGCAACATGCTAAAGCCGAAGGTGTAAACTTCTTAACACTACACAATCCTATTCGATATACTACAGATGAAGATGGACGCGTAAATGCAGTTGTTCTACAAAAAATGCAACTTGGCGAACCAGATGCAAGCGGTAGGCGTAGGCCTGAACCTATAGAGGGGGCAACCGAAACTTTAAGAGCAGACCTTGTCATCGTTAGTATTGGGGTATCGCCTAACCCAATTCTCCCCCACTCTGTTCAAGGTTTAGAACTTGGTAGGAAAGGTACAATCGTTGTGAACGAACATATGCAGTCGTCTATACCAATGCTTTTTGCTGGAGGTGATATTGTGCGTGGAGGTGCAACCGTTATCCTTGCTATGGGCGACGGAAAGAAGGCTGCAGCAGAAATGGATATGTTGATAAAAAAAACATGTTAAAAGCTACATAGCATTCATTTAATTACAACATCGAGAAATATTATATAAATGATAACAGTATATGATGCTAAAATAATAGGGCTACCTAAAATAGAAGATCCAAGAGGAAACTTGTCGTTTATAGAACAGTGGCGACAAGTTCCTTTTGAGATCCAACGAACTTATTGGATATACGATGTGCCAGGTGGTAAGGATAGAGGAAGCCATGCTTACAAAGAAAACGAAGAACTAATTGTGGCTCTTTCTGGTAGCTTTGATGTGGAACTTGATGATAGTAAGCAAAAAAGGGTGTTCTCTCTTAATCGCTCATACAATGGTTTGTTTGTTCCCAAGGGGTTATGGCGTACAATGAAGAATTTTTCAACCAACTCTTTGGCATTGGTCTTAGCTTCTACCATGTATAACGAAAACGATTATATAAGAGATTATCAAACATTTAAAGCGTGGAAAGCAGACGAGGAAAATAATACCCATTTACTACATTCTTGCGCCATCGAAACACATGTAAATAAAGGGCACTTTCATTTGTATGATATAGAGAATAACATTCCTAATGTATTTGATTGTTCGCTTTGCCAGTTAAGCAAAGAGCATCACCCAGAAGGTAACCTTACCTACATTTACCCCAACATCAACATTCCTTTTGATATAAACAGAGTGTTTTATACTTATGACATACCAGGAGGTGAAGATAGAGGAGCACATGCACACAAACATTGTCATCAGTTTATTATTGCAGCATCTGGCGCTTTTGATGTTGTGTTAGACGATGGAATTAATAAACGTACCATACAACTTAACCGACCTTTTTGGGGACTACATATTCCACCAGGAATATGGGCATCAGAACAAAGCTTTTCTTCGGGAAGCATCTGTTTGGTACTTGCATCTGATGTATATGAAGAGGAGGAATATATCAGAAATTACGATGATTTTAAAAGATTTTCGCATGAGCTACGCAAGTAGGTAAAGTGATAACAATAATATTATAGCTTAGCACAGAAATAGTGATAAAATTTTTAGATCTTCAAGCCATTACCATGCAACATGGTGATGAATATAAACAAGCAGTTGATAGGGTTATTAATTCGGGATGGTTTCTGCAAGGTAACGAAATTAAACAATTCGAGAAAAACTATGCAAACTATATTGGTGTAAAAGAATGTGTAACCGTTGCAAATGGCTTAGATGCGCTTCGTCTTATTATCAGAGCATATAAAGAACTCGGTTTTCTTCATGATAACGACGAAATAATCGTTCCCGCCAACACCTATATAGCCACAATATTAGCTATAACAGAGAATAACCTAATTCCCATACTTGTTGAGCCTACCTTCATTAATCTTGAACTTGACATTGAAAGAATAGAAAGTGCACTTACTCCACGTACACGTGGGGTTATGACAGTGCATCTTTATGGCAGAGTGTCATATAACGAACAGCTTAATCAAATCTGCAACAAACACAATTTGCTATTGATGGAAGATTGCGCACAAAGCCAGGGGTGTGCGTATAAGGGAATAAAAACTGGTGCATTAGGAAATGCTGCAGCACATAGTTTTTATCCTGGTAAAAATATTGGCGCTTTTGGCGATGCAGGAGCTGTTACGACTAATGATGCAGATTTAGCACGAACCATTCGCACGCTTGCCAATTATGGTAGTGAACGAAAATACGTATTTGATATGGCTGGCATCAATAGCAGGATGAGCGAAATAGATGCTGCAATATTAAATATAAAACTGAAATATTTAGATGCAGACAATGCAAAGAGGCAAGAAATTGCTTCTTATTACTATAGCCACATTAATAATCCGCTCATAGTTTTACCTCAGCGTATTGCTAACGAACAAAATGTATATCACCAATTTCCTATTTTTTGCAAAGAGCGAAATAAATTGCAGAAATATCTTGAATCTCAAGGTATCGGAACGATGATACACTACCCTATTCCACCACATAAGCAAAAATGCTATGCTAACGAAGTTTGGAATAGTCCACAGCTATATTTGCCCATTACAGAAAGAATACATGCACAAGAACTATCTATTCCTATAAATCAATCTATAACCGAAGAGCAGGCTATGCAAGTGGTAGAAGCTATCAATAAATTCAAAAACTAAGACATAACTATACAACTCATTCAAAATTTAAAACTAAAAAACTACAATCAATGCAAGGATTCTATACTGTATTACTCCTTATCTGTTCAAATATATTTATGACTATTGCATGGTATGCACATCTCAAAATGCAAACTGCAGGTATAAGCAAGAATTGGCCTCTCATTGTTGTTATCCTCTTTTCATGGGGTATTGCCTTATTTGAATATATGTGTCAAGTTCCGGCCAATCGACTAGGCTTTATCGATAATGGTGGCCCATTCACCCTTATACAATTAAAGGTTATTCAAGAGGTTATTTCGCTCATAGTGTTTACCATACTTGCTATGATATTCTTTAAAGGCGAAAGCTTCCATTGGAATCATTTTGCAGCTTTTCTCTGTCTTATAGCGGCAGTCTATTTTGTATTCAAGTAACAAATAAATCAAAGCATATGATGCAAAAAAAACTACAACCCGAATACAAGCTCCATAAAAAGTTGCAAAGACTTATGGGAGATGCTATAAAAGAGTTCTCACTTATTAAAGAGAATGACCATATTCTCATTGGCTTGTCTGGCGGCAAAGACTCATTAGCTTTACTTAATCTGTTGGGCGAACGTATGGTGCGTAGCAATAACTATTTCAAATTAGATGCTTTGCATGTGCGAATGAGCAACATAGATTACAAGAGCGACGCAAGCTATTTAGAACATGAATGTGCTAAATGGAATATTCCTTTTCATCAAGTAGAGACAGGCTTTGAACCAGACAGAACAGAAAAGCGTACACCATGCTTTTTATGTTCATGGAACAGAAGAAAGACGCTGTTTAAAGAGGCACAAAGACTTGGTTGCAACAAAATTGCTTTAGGGCATCATCAAGATGATATTCTACGCACAGCACTCATGAACCTCACATTTTGCGGAACATTCAGTACAATGCCTGTGCGTATAAGCATGCGTAAATTTGATATGACTATCATACGCCCTTTGGCACATATCCAAGAGGCTGATTTAAAAGAGTGGGCTGCATATCAACAATACCACTCAGTTGAAAAAGTTTGTCCTTATGATGGTGCCTCTAACCGTACAAATATCATACGGGTTACAGATGCATTAGAGAAATTAACACCCGAATATCGCTACAATATGTGGCATGCTCTTCTTAAAGCTGGAGCCTTGGTCGAAAATTAAACAAGCACATATCTATCACGTAAAAGATAAATAAGTTTGCAAGGAAAGAAACATGTAGTGAAATATTCTAAAACCCTGTAAAACCATTTTTATACTGAGAACATATAAAAAGACTCTTACATTTTTTCAGATGTAAGAGTCTTTTTTATAATATAAGCTTTCTATAGTGCCTTATACAATACCTTGTGCCATCATAGCTTTAGCAACCTTAAGGAAGCCTGCAACGTTAGCACCGCGTACATAGTTGATATAACCATCAGGCTGAGTGCCATACTTCACGCAGTTTTGGTGAATATCGTTCATAATCATCTTTAAGCGATTATCAACTTCTTCGCGTGTCCAACTCAAACGTTCTGAGTTTTGGCTCATTTCAAGACCAGATACAGCAACACCACCAGCGTTAGCAGCCTTACCTGGTGCATAGAGCAATCCTGCTTCTTGGAATATTTTAATAGCCTCAGGAGTTGAAGGCATATTAGCACCTTCGCTCACAGCAATTACACCATTAGCTACAAGTTTCTTAGCATCTGCCTCTTCAATTTCGTCTTGAGTTGCAGAAGGAAGAGCAATATCTGCTACTTCGCCCCATGGACGTTCATTTTCTACGTACTTAACACCATACTTTTCAGCATATTCACGAATACGTCCGCGCTTTACATTCTTCAATTCCATAACGAAAGCAAGTTTCTCTTCGTCAATGCCATCAGGATCGTAGATATATCCGTTTGAGTCAGAAAGTGTTACAGGAATTGCACCCAATTGGATTAGTTTTTCTACTGTATATTGTGCAACATTGCCAGAACCACTTACCAAAACACGCTTACCCTTCAACTCAATGTTACGAGTCTTCAACATGTTCTCAAGGAAGTAAACGTTTCCATATCCAGTTGCTTCAGGGCGAATAAGAGAACCACCGAACTGAAGACCTTTACCAGTAAGCACGCCTACAAACTGATGTGTAAGCTTTTTGTATTGACCGAACAAGTAACCAACTTCACGACCACCTACGCCAATATCGCCAGCAGGCACATCCTCGTCTGGACCAATGTGACGATATAACTCATTCATGAAAGCTTGGCAGAAACGCATAACTTCTGCATCGCTCTTTCCGTGTGGATTAAAGTCTGAACCACCTTTAGCACCACCCATAGGAAGAGTAGTAAGAGCATTCTTAAACGTTTGTTCAAAAGCTAAGAACTTCAATACAGAAGGTGTTACGCTTGAGTGGAAACGAATACCGCCTTTGTATGGGCCAATAGCGTTGTTGTGTTGGATACGATAACCCATGTTGGTCTGAACGTTACCCTTATCGTCCACCCATGTTACTCTGAAAGAGATAATTCTGTCAGGAATGCAAAGACGTTCGATAAGATTAGCCTTTTCAAACTCAGGATGGCGGTTGTATTCCTCCTCTATCGTACCGAGCACTTGGCTCACAGCCTGCATGTATTCAGGCTCATTGGGGAAACGCTTGTTCAAGCGTTCTACGATTTCTACAGCTTTCATATATTGTACTTAAAGATTTGTTTAGTCGTTTGACTTAATGTTACTTCTTTCATTTGCAAAAGTATATAAAATATTTTATTTTGCAATGTAATAGACTAAAAAAATAACAAAAAGATATATTTTACTCTAAAAGTATGCTTTTTTCTAATAAAAGCGTTCAAACAGTACAAATAAGTCAAAAGCATAATGCTTTCTCGATATGACATTTTTACTGCTTATTAGCTGTGATAAGGATAAACTTCCCTAATTGCCATCGATACAAAATGCTCTTGGTTATTTTATTTGCCATATCATTTAGTCTTGGTGGCAAAGACTCTATGCTTAAAGAATACGTTAATACATTATCACTTTTATCAAATTTTATGCTAATTGGCGTATTGCGCAATATTTCTATCAATTCATGATATCGTGATTGTTGTGCAACCTCTTTATTTGTGAAGAACTGCTCAAACTGCACTTGAGGTACATCTACTTTAGCCACATGCCAATCCTTTTTATAGATATGTAGTGTAGAAGAAGTGCCTAAAGCTGTGACCGAATGCACACAAGCATACAATGTATCATGAGCCATTGGCAACACTTTCATTTGCCAATGACTTACATCTGTAAGCTTTATTGAGATGTAATCATTTGTCTTCTTTTCCATGATAGATTGCCCTCCATAAATATTTTCTGCAACGGCAGACATATTATTATTATAGAGGTCTAGCATATCCAAACGAGAAGTATTGTCAAGTAAAGGCAATACATCATGTGGGACATGTGCAAATATAGTGTCTATCTTTTGAGCTGAGGCATTCAATGAAAGAAACATTGTGCTGACTACTGCAGTTATGCATGCCATTAACTTTTTCATATCATGACTTTTTCTGTACGTAATATGCTTATTTATGGTGTGAAGAGGCTATTTGCAACACAACAGCTCCATAAGATGGTACTTCAACGTAAGCAGGAGCATTTGCTTTAATATCAACGGTTTGTATGTTACCGCTTAACAAATCAACAGCTGAAACAAGTCCCGACTTGATGTTTAGGAATGAGAAAGCATGTTCAGGAATGCGCACTCCTACATGTACTGTGTGAGCATCGAAATTAGCTACAATCAGCAGCGTTTGTCCACAACTACTCTTGCGGATAAAAGCATAGTTACGGTCGCAATTATAGCCAGTGTCATGAGCATAGTTAGCATATTGCAAATCATAAAATGCACCATTATTTAAAGCTGGTTGTGATTTACATAAAGTCAAAACGCGCTTATAATATCTATAAAGTTCAGTTTCAGTTTGGCTAAGTTCTTTGCTTATGTTTTTTGACGTAAGTTTGCATAACGACTTTACAGACCAATAGTCAAAAATTGTGGTTCGTCCGTCACTTCCACTAAAGCCTTCAGCCTCCATTCCAGGTTCACCTATTTCTTGACCCGCATACACCATAAAAGGATTGTTACCCATCATTGCGCTCACAACAAGTGCAGGCAGAGCTTTGTGAGCATCGCCTGCAAAGTATGCAGATGCTATACGCTGTTCGTCATGATTTTCAAGAAAGTTCAACATGTGGTCGCGAATATCATCTACGCTTTGCCAACAGCCAGTGATGCATGATGCCGATCGTCCTTCAGTAATAACAGCACGTAAGGTGTCGTAAAGTCCTACCTTGTCGTACAAATAGTCAAAACCGCTTGCAATATAGCGGCGATATTCAGAAGGATTATACACCTCTGCAATAAATTGTACATGAGGATATTTCTCTTTCACTTTTTGCGTAGCATATTGCCAAAACTCGGCAGGTACCATCTCAGCCATGTCGCAACGGAAAGCATCAGCACCTTTATGCGCCCAAAACAAAAGTATATCTGTCATTTTAAGCCATGTTGAGGGAATGGGAGAAAAATGAGTCTGTCGTCCGTTTAGGTAATCTATACCATAGTTGAGTTTAACCGTTTCGTACCAATCGTTTCTGCTTGGCCATGCACTAAAACAATCATTTCCTGTAGCTTTGGCAGGGTATTCTCTATAAGGTTGCAAAGCTATATGTTCCACATCAAAGTCGGTGTGCAACGTTTGTCCTTCAAGGTAATAAAAGTTATTTTGTGGCGAGAAAGATTTGCTTGTGTCATCATCTTCGCCAAGGTCAGTAATTCCTTGTGGATGCGCATCACTATGATACTGACGTGCAACATGATTAGGCACAAAGTCAATAATCAGTTTAAGTCCTACTTGGTGAGTGCGTTTGAGCAAGGCATCAAACTCTTTCATGCGTTCGTTCACATTTACTGCCAAGTCAGGGTCTATATCATAATAGTCTTTGATTGCATAAGGTGAGCCAGCTTTACCTTTTACCACTGCCGGATGGTCAGCCTTAATGCCAAAGACTGAATAGTTGGTTTGTGTTGCATGCTCTATAAGTCCTGTAAACCAAACGTGTGTAAAACCATAAGTAGCAATACGCTTTAGCTGGTAAGCAGTTATATCATTCAATTTGGCGCAGCCATTTTGTTTAATATCTCCGTTTGCCACATTTGATTTATTATGGTTCCCATATAGTCTGGTAAATATTTGATATATAATAGGTTTCATGGTGTTTTAAGAGTTTGTTTAATATTACAATTATGCAAAAGGTGCACGAAATGCATTGCTTAAATCGTCGTTTTATACAATGTATTTCCTGCACCTTTATGGAGGCCGTTACAGCCTTTATTATTTAATGGTTATATAGGGGTTTATTAGTCGTTAATGCCATGTGCCTTAACATCAGCATTACCCTTACATATCTTAGCAATCATGCCTTGCAATGTTTTGCCAGGGCCGCATTCAGTAAAGTCTGTAGCACCATCAGCTACCATGTTGGTAACCTCTTTTGTCCACAAAACAGATGCTGTAAGTTGCGCAATAAGGTTAGCCTTAATTTCCTCTGGGTCGGTGTGGGGAAGTCCATCTACGTTTTGGTAAACAGGGCAAATAGGCTTATGGAACTCAGTAGTTGCAATAGCAGCTTCAAGTTCTTCCTTAGCTGGTTGCATAAGAGGAGAGTGGAAAGCTCCACCTACGGGCAAAATCAAAGCACGCTTAGCACCTGCTTCTTTTAAGCGTTGGCAAGCAATTTCAATAGCTTCAACATCGCCAGAGATTACGAGTTGGCCAGGGCAATTATAGTTAGCAGGAACAACAACCTTGCCAGTTTCCTTAGCAACTTCTGCACATACCGCTTCAACCTTATCGTCGCTCAATGCAATGATCGCAGCCATTGTTCCTGGTTGGCTTTCACATGCCTTCTGCATAGCCTTAGCACGAGCAGCAACAAGCTTTAATCCATCTTCAAAGCTCAAGCAACGTGCTGCAGTCAAAGCTGAAAGTTCGCCTAAAGAGTGACCAGCAACCATGCTTGGTTGAAAATCGCTACCTAAACAGAGTGCACTAACAACACTATGAAGAAACATTGCAGGCTGAGTTACCTTTGTTTGCTTAAGTTCTTCGTCTGTTCCGTCAAACATAATATCTGTGATACGAAATCCTAAAATCTCGTTAGCCTTTTCAAAAAATTGCTTTGCGATAGGGTGTTTTTCGTATAGGTCCTTACCCATACCAACGAACTGTGCTCCTTGACCAGGAAATACAAATGCTTTCATTATATCAATTATAGAATTATTATTTTTTACAAAACGATTGCTGCACTGCAGCGCTATTTTCAATGCAAATTTACAATAAAATATTGAATATATGCTCTCACCTTTTATTTATCTCATGCTGTTTAGCATATATTGGTTATAAAATCGTATTTTTGCATAAGATAGGCTACACCTCAGCAATTAAAAACAAGTTTTTATTGCATTCGGTTTGCACTATCTTTGCAAGAAAATACAAAATATCTTCAACAATTATGATTCAATCAATGACTGGATACGGCAAGATGGACGCCGTTTATGAAGGGAAAAAAATTCATGTTGAGGTAAAATCGCTTAACAGCAAAAGTCTCGATCTCAGTACACGAATAGCCCCACTCTATCGCGAAAAAGAAATGGAAATACGCCAACTTATCGCAAAAACATTGGAGCGTGGAAAGGTGGATTTCTCTATATGGATCGAAAAAGATGAAACCTCTGCAGCAGGAACTATTCAGCCAGCTGTAGTGGCAAGCTATGTTTCGCAAATCAAGCATATCTGCAAGGAGCAGCATATAGCTGAGCCTCAAAATATTTGGGAACTTGTACTTAAACTTCCCGAAACTACGCAGACGAATGTGGCTGAAGAACTGACAGACGACGAATGGGACATCGTGTTGGCTACTATCAAAGAGGCATTGGCACATCTCGTTGAATTTCGTAAGCAAGAAGGCGAAGCACTTCGCAAGAAGTTTACCGAAAAAGTAGATAATATAGAAAAGTTCTTAGGCGAAATAGAACCTTTTGAAAAGAGCCGAGTTGAGAAAATTCGTCAGCGCTTGTTAGACCGTTTGTCCGAACTTAAGGGCGTAGATTACGATAAGAACAGACTTGAGCAAGAGCTTATTTACTATATTGAAAAGCTTGATATAAGCGAGGAAAAACAACGTCTTACCAACCATCTTCGCTATTTCCGTGAAACGATGGAGAATGGCCATGGACAAGGAAAAAAACTTGGCTTTATCGCCCAAGAGATGGGCAGAGAAATCAATACCACAGGGTCTAAGAGCAACCAAGCCGAAATGCAAAACATCGTGGTGAAGATGAAAGACGAACTTGAACAAATCAAAGAGCAAGTGCTCAATGTGATGTAGCTTGTTCGCCCAATTACCTATTTAAAATTCTCTTTTTTTAACCATAAGTAAATGTTCAATCTTGTTGCGTCACAATAAGGTTGAACATTTACATTCATAAAATTCTATTTCTCCCATGTCACAAACCAAAGGCTCTGTCATTATTTTCTCTGCTCCATCAGGAAGTGGCAAAAGCACTATTATCAACTATTTAATGAAGCAAAACCTCAACCTTCATTTTTCTATTTCAGCAACAAGTCGGCCTCCCCGTGGAACTGAAAAGAATGGTGTTGAATACTTTTTCCTTACTCCCGATGAGTTCCGTTCTCACATTGAAAAGGGCGACTTTCTTGAATACGAAGAAGTTTATAAAGACCGTTTTTATGGCACACTCAAAGCTCAAGTAGATGCGCAATTAGCCAAAGGCGAAAACGTTGTATGTGACGTTGATGTGCTTGGTGGACAAAACATAAAGAAGCATTATGGCAATAATGCCTTAAGCGTGTTTATTCAGCCACCTTCTATTGAAGTGCTGCGCCAGCGTCTTGAAGGCAGAGCTACAGATAGTGCAGAAGTTATAAACGACCGCATAGCTCGTGCCGAATTTGAACTCTCATATGCAAATAAGTTCGACACCATCGTTATAAACGACAACTTGCAAGAAGCTGAAGAACAAGCTCTTAGTGTAATAAAGAATTTTCTTGGTAAATAAGAACAACGTATGTTCAACAAGATTATTGCCATATTTGGCGGATCGTTCAACCCTATTCATGTAGGACATATAGCATTGGCCAAGAGCGTCCTACAAGCGCGTCTTGCAGATGAAGTATGGTTGATGGTATCTCCACAAAATCCACTAAAAGAGCAGAATTACCTGCAACCAGAGCAAATTCGCTTACACTTAGCTCACGAAGCATTAGCTACTGAACCACACATACATGTAAGCGATTTTGAGTTTCACTTGCCACGTCCTTCTTACACTTGGAAAACGCTAAAGGCTCTCCAACAGGCATATCCTACATACGAATTTAAATTGTTGATAGGAGCTGATAATTGGTTAATTTTCAACAAGTGGGCCAACTATATAGATATCTTAGATAGCCATAAAATATTGGTATATCCACGCCCCGACAGCCCTATAAGCAAGAGCCAACTTCCACAGAATGTCACGTTGATAAAGTCGCCATTATGCCCTTTTAGTTCTACAGACATACGGCAAAGAGTTAGAAATAAGGAGAGTATTGAAGGGATGGTGCCGAGCTGTATAGAGCAAAAGGTTATAGACATATATAACACTATTTAAGCCATCCGGCTTTGGGGTACAAAAGCCCAACAAACATAAAAAAACGGAAGAGAATTATGTTGGTTTCTCTTCCGCTTTTTTATCCCTTAAAGAATAAAGCCCTAAATATAATATAGAAATAAGTGAGCCATAAAGCGACAATAAAGCAATGGATGCTGCTAATAGAATACCCAGATTGTGATGGCACAACATTTACTTTTGCAATACCATTTTCGCATAATTGATTTTGTTGTAGCATTTTTACATTGTATTTATACACTATCAATCTATACATCGACCATCCTACCAATCCGCCCCACAAGCATCCAACTAATAAATCGCCAAAATAATGCACTCCTAAATAAATACGCGACCAACAATTAAATAAGCTCCATGAGTAAACCCAAATTGAAAATTGCCTGTTTCTCACCAAGAAAGCAAGAAATGTGGCAACAGCCATAGTGTTGGCTGCATGGCTTGAAAAGAAGCCATAACTTCCTCCACGATAGCCTCTCACAACATCCACCATGTACATAATGATGGGGTCGTTTGTAGGTCGCCAACGGGCTACTAAGGGCTTAAACACACTCGATGCCACTTGGTCTGCCAACAATATGCACAACGCTATACCTGCTACAACTCTAAATACTCCACTCAAATCATTATTCTTTATCACTATGTACAATAACACCAATATCAGTGGTAACCAAGTACTTGTCTGCGTTACATACCACGCCAATCCATCAATATAGAGTGACTGACTGCCGTTAAAAAATAATGTTATATATCTATCTAAAAGCAGTATGTTCATAAAAGCAATGTTTATGTAGATGTATAAGTTTTAATGATTTGCGAGCACTTTTGGCCTATGCTTACACTTTAATAGTTGCTGCATTTTTTACCCATACTTTATTTCCATCGGGCATCTCTACATAAAGCCAACCACCTTGTTGCTCGTCCTCAACATCAAGCAAGACGCCTTCATGTAGCTCCTTTACTACTTTAGCCCCTTGTGTAGGACTATCGTAGGCATTGCACATTGATGTAACAACAACTTGTTTTTGGGCATACATATAATTGTTCTCTGCATAAGCAAATGCAAAACTCAATAGAGAAAAAACTAACAAGAGGCAAGATATAGCCATGCCTATTTTCTTTATCATAGCACGCTTTAGCCACTTGCACAATATCCATATACAAGTAGCAATAACCAATAAGTACAAAGCACAATAGCCCCATGCTGTCGCACTCATGCATTCTATGAACATACGCATCCACGTTACGAAAAACATCTCAGATGGAGGGGTAAACTGGTCTTGTAGCTTAGTCTGAGTGAGTTGCAGATTAAAAGCTGCATCCTTATCCGAAGGGTCAATTCGTAAAGCCCTTTGGTAGTTGAGCACCGCAAGAGCATAGTTATTTGTGCGATAATAGCAATTGGCTAAGTTATAGTAGACATTCGCTTTTGCTCGGATATTTCCTTGCATTACTGCAGTGTCTGTCAATAGCTTTTCGTAAGTTGCAATTGCTCCCACATAGTCTTTTTGCATGTATTGCTTTTGTGCTTTGTCTGCACTTTGGGCAGACACGTTTAAGCAACAATGTAGCAATACGAAGAGTATGCATATAATTCTTTTCATAATTTTTAATTCATTAAGCAGGTGCTTCATTATCTATTGTTTTAACCCACGTTCAATGCTTGTTAGTACCTCTGCAGCCTTTTTATAAACATCTTCTTTATTTTCGTTTGCGTTGGGCGCAAATTGCGCATATTGGCAGGTGTTTAGCAATTCTGCATAGTTGTTTACAACTTGCTCTTCTATGCCTTTTTCTGCCAACAAATCCTTTAGTTTGTCAATGGTTATATCCGATGTTTCAAGATTAAACGTATCAGCCACATAGCCTGTAAGCGCTTGCGAAATCGCAGCATAAAAGTTGTCGGCAGATGGGTTATGCATAATGTCATTTGCCTTTTTCAAGCATTTCAAAGATCGTTTAGTAGCTGATTTTTTCTTCATTCCAACTGCATCTTTATGGCTATTAATCCACACGTCAGATGCATTAATTGCCCCAATAGATAAGACAATCACAATCAGCACGAGGATGATATAAGGAACTGAGCCCCATGACCAATATGTAGCATTGTCTATGTTATGCAAATTGCGAATATCACTATTTAGCAATGCCAGTTTTTTGTCGATATCGCTCCCTGAGTTGCTACCTTTTGCCACATGCAACTTAATAGGCTCTGTTTTGATAGTTTTATATGCACCAGTTTCTGTGTCAAAGAACACAAATTCAGTAGCAGGAATTGTATAGTCGCCTACATTGCGAGGTACGAATGTATAGTCAAAAACAAGTTGTCCGTTCAGCCCCTGGCTGTTTATCTTCGTGTTATCAGTGGTCTTAGCATCGTAAGATGTAAAGTCCTTCGGAAAGTTTACTATCGGTGCAGTTATCAACTTTAAGTTTCCTAATCCAGTAAGCGTTATGCGATAATTGCTCACATCGTTAGTCTTAGCAGAAGGTGTAGTAACGGCTGCTTTAATAGCAAACTTGCCCACAGCACCAGAGAAGTTTGCTGGGCGTGGTTCGGGCAGAGGGTCCACTTGAATGTTTAATACAGGCACCGTTCTGCGCACCTGCACACCAATTGTGCCACCGCCATTAAAGAAGGCATCAGCCAAGTCCATGGTGTTGTCTTGTTGTACAACAGCACAGTCAAAAGTGATGCTTGGAATAGTTATACGTCCACTCTTTTGTGGGAATATCACATATTGCAATATCGTACCCGTGCGATATGTTGTTCCGCCGCGACGCTCTATCGTTGTTTGTATTTGGTTTCCAGGGATAGGAATTTCTTGCGAAATGAGTCCCTTAAAGTCTGGTTTTTGCGTTAAGCTTGTGTTAGAAAGTGCAACCCCAACACGGGCATGAATACGATAAGTAAGTAAGATAGCTTCTTGTTCCTTCACCCTTGTGCGGCTTGGTGTAACATCAATAAACAAGTCGCGTGCCGTCACAGGGCTACCCGCTTGCTGCACTTGAATTTTACCTTGTGCAGCCATTTGCGAAGCCGTTCCATGACTATTGTTCGTTTGGTTTCCTGCAGCAGCATTTAGCGATATAGGGCGTGAATGAATAACCCTACCTCCTACCCTTACGCTTGCCGCGCCTATGCTAATGCGCCCACTTTTTCGGGCTGAAAGTATATAGGTGTAAGTGGTTGATTGCGAATGAGAACTATGCCCATTGACATAGGTAAAACTGCTACTTGTGCTCTCTGAAGGGCCACTCAACACCTCAAAGTCTTTAAGAGATGGCGGTGTAAAGTTTGAAGCCCCTGCAGCATTTACCGAAAAGGACAAACGATAATAGCCACCCACATCCTCAACACTTGCGCTAAACGATTGTGCAAAGGCATGACACGATGCAATAGCGGTTATCAAGGTAACTGCAATCAATGCTTTTAAAGATTTTATAAAACTATGCATATGGCTTTCATGCCATGATAAATGTTGAATATATAACATTATTGTATCTATCATTCAGTACTAATTGGGAGAAAACAATTAATTTTGAGCACCTACTTATCACCAGTTTTTATCGAGCGAACGCTTGGCAGGCTGACGTTGTTTCAGTTTTTGCAAAGCACGTAGTTCGGCTTGTTTAGCCAAATTTATGTACTGCTCTGTTTGCTGTTTATTCTCTTGTTGTTTCTCTTGTTGTTTCTCTTGCTGCTGCTTATTTTGCTGCTGCTCTTGCTTGTTGTTTTGTTGTTTTTGCTTTTGTTGCTGGTTCTTATTTTGTTTTTGGCTTTGGCTATTCTGCTTGCTTTGTTGTGGAGGCATATTCTTCAATTGCTTTTGACAAAGTGCAAGGTTATAACGTGTACGATTGTCCAAAGGGTTACACCTCAACGATTGCTTGTATTGCTCTATAGCAGTTCGTAGCAACTGTTGTTGTTGGTCTCTGCTCTTAAGTGCTGCGGTTTGGCTGATATATCCACGATTGTGCCATGCCATCGAACGTATTATTTTGCTTGCATCGGCTTGAGCCACATGATTGTATAAGCTATCTGCCGCTTTGATGTTGCCTTTTGACAAATAAACATTGGCCAAATTGAATAATGCGCGACTATTGTTGGGAGATGCTTTCAGCACATTCAAATAGTAGCGTTCAGCTACGTCCATGTGCTCGGTTCTAAAGTTTTTATTACCTATGTGTGTATATCGATAAATTTTGTTTTGTGCAGTAGCAGGCAATGCAAAAAGCAAAGCGCAACATCCTAATGTCGCAACATACACAAAATGTAGCAAATAAGTAAAATGTTTCATTTCCCAAAGAATTTAAAACGTTGCAAAAAGGTATTCTTTGTCTCGTTCAAACATGTTTCGAGTATCAACAAAACAAGCAAGATGATTGCAACAGCTTGAAATTGTTCGTTGCGAGCCACATACGAAGTAGCAGATGTAGCTTTCTTAAGATGTTGCAACTGGTTTTGCAGTTCATCTTTTGCAGCATTCGATTGGTCAAGATGAAGATACATTCCATGGCCAGCTTGTGCCACCTCCTTACACATTTGTTCGTTGAGTGCTGTGTGTACCACCTGTCCGTTAAAGTCCTTAAGTGGTCCGTTAGCAGTAGGTATCTCTCCACCTTGCGTTGTACCGACTCCCATCACAAACACGTTGATGCCTGCTTTATAGGCTGCTTTAGCTGCATCTTCAGCACCAGGCTCGTGGTCTTCGCCGTCGGTTATTAATAAGATAGCTTTGCCTACCTCTTTGTTATTCGTAAAACTTTTGCATCCCAAGTTGATAGCCTCGGCCAAGTTAGTGCCTTGCAATGTCACCATGTCGGTAGACATGGCATCAATAAAAGTTTTGGCCGACGCATAGTCTGAGGTTATGGGCAATTGCGGGTAAGCTTCACCTGCAAAGACCCCCAAAGCCACTTTATCGTTTTTCATGTTGCTTACCATATCGGTTACAAGCAACTTAGCTCTGTCAAGTCGCGAGGGCGTAATGTCTGTTGCCAACATTGAGTTCGACACGTCAACCATTACCACTACTTCAATGCCATGCGTTGTGTCGGTTTGGCTTTTCATGCCATATTGTGGACGGGCCAACATAGCTATTGCAGCGGCAAGAGCCAACATGAGCAACGAAAATTTAACGTGCTTTCGTATTGCAGAATGTTGGGGCATTAATGCCAAAATCATCCTCTTCTCACCTAAGGCCTTAAGTTGTTTGTTCGATTTCAGACATTCGTAAACATACAACGCAATGAAAAGCGGTATGAGCAAGAGCAAATATAAATAATGAGGATTTGCAAACATACTAATTTGATAATTAAGGCAATGAGTGGATGTTATAGCTTCTTGAAGATGGTATTTCTAAGCAATATCTCAAGTAGAAGCAAAATGAGCGCGGCAATAGCAAAAGGCTGATAAGCCTCGTAGTGCATGCTGTGGTTGTTTACTTTCAGCTTAGATTTCTCGAGTTTGTCAATATCGTCATACACCTGTTTGAGCGATGAGCGCGATGTGGCATGGTAGAATATGCCGCCTGTTTCGCGTGCTATCTGCTTGAGTGTGGTAGGATCGACGGTATCGTCTACTTGTTGCGAATACACCTCTCCGTTAGGCAATTGCGCCACAGGAACGTTTACTTTACCATCCGTCCCGAGCAATATGGTGTAAATGCGGATGTTCTTCTGCTTAGCCATATCAGTGGCCATGAGTGGCGATATTTCGCCAGTATTGTTGGCACCATCTGTAAGCAAAATAATAACCTTACTCTTAGTGTTGCTATCGTCAAGATGCGATACGGCACATGCCAAGCCCATGCCAATAGCCGTTCCTGGCTGTATGATACCATCGTTTTGCAGAGAGCAATTTGCCCCCTTAAACGAGCGAATAAGCATACCGTGGTCGGTGGTAAGCGGGCACTGAGTGTAGGCTTCACCGCCAAATAAGGTTAAACCTATATTGTCGTTAGGACGATTGCTAACAAAGTCTAAAGCCACATCTTTAGCAGCCGATATTCGGTTGGGCTGAATGTCGGGGGTTGCCATAGAGGTGGATATATCCAATGCCATCATGATGTCAATGCCTTCGGTCTCACCTGTTTGCCATGAAGAGTTGGTTTGCGGGCGTGCCAATATTATAACAATTAGTACGTATACCAATACACGAAGGAAAAACGGAAGATGAATCAGTCTGGTTTTCCATGTATGTGGTGCATTTTTAAATGGCAAAGCCGATGCCCATTCTATATGCGACTCATGTTTTGAACGAAACAAAAAGTACCATATAAAATAAGGTATAAGCAATAACAATAATAAAAAATATAATGGTGACGCAAATGTCATAAGTTGTTTTGTTTTTTGCTTTATATAGGTAGATGCTTAACTTTTATTCAGAATAAGATGTTGTGTTTCAACATGAAAGTTCAGAATAGTTTAAGCAAAAGTTTCATACATAACTAACAGATTGTAAGCTATAGAAACAAGCAAGCCCACAAATGCTACCCACATACCCACACGCATGATGTTGCGCCACATAATTTGTTGTTTGTTAGACAATGACACATATTCAACACGTGTTTTAGGAGGTTCTTTAGGCACGAGCTTAGTGGTTTGCACATAATCCATTGCCTGCACAAGATTGCGGTCTTGCTCCGTGAGCGAGGTACTATGCTTGGCAAATTTCACCAAGTCGGCAGTGGTTAGTACTTGTTTCAGTTCATTAATAGCCTCTTCGTTATTGGTTTGATTAAGCCTTTCAATGATTTCAGAAGTTGTCATCTCATTGGCATTAAACCCAAAGCGTTTTTCAATGTAGCTACGCAATGTTTGGGTCAAATTCATGTAGTATGATTTGACATCATCAACAGGCTTACTCTTGATTTTTTCAATCTGTTTAATGGCAGTAACATGGGCTGGCGTTGGCGGACGTATAACCACTCTACGCGTGATGAGTTTAGGGTCGCTCAATCTTACGGCCAATGCTATAACCATGCCAAGCAGAACCACCGATAGCAGGCAGAGCAACGTGTCTTGCCATGTCCACTCAAATGGTTGTTCTATCACGTCGTGTGGACCATTATAATGGTCTACGTGCGTCATATCCACAGGTACGGTGTTTACTTTTAGCCCGATGTTACCCCTTGAAGTATAGTTTTTTCCGTCTACTTTCACTTGAAAAGGAGGAATGCTATAAAGAGCCGAATCGAATGAAGTGATGGTATATCTACGTACCAGTTCCCAGCGCTTACCATCGTTTAACTTAATGGTATCGATAGGGCTACATTGTTCAACCTCAATACCATTGATTAATTGTTGCTGCGGTTGATAATAGGGAAACGTGACTTGCTGGTTTGCGTTTACACTACATTTAAGTTTAACCTCTACTTGCTCACCTATCAAGATGCTCGCAGTGTCGATGTGTGCCTCGACAATTACTTGTGACCTCAGCGCATAAGGCACTGAAAATAAAGCAATTAGGAGCATATATGTGAATAAATTATATAACCTTGTCATAATCGCATGTTAAAAGTGAGAAGTATGTCTTTATCGTTGTGCAAATAACTGCATAAGCGGCTTTACATAGTCGGTGTCGGTAGCAATAGAAGCATAGTCTATATTGCTTTTTCTAAACAACTCTGTAAGTCGTTTGCTCTGTTTGTTCCACCACAGTTGTTGATGTTTGCGCACTTCAGCGCTACTGGTATCTATGTACTGTTCGTGTCCAGTTTCGGCATCAGCTATTTTGAGCAACCCAACATTGGGTAGTGAGGCCATGTTGTGATCATACAATTGTAATGCCACCATGTCGTGCTTGCGAGCAGCTACAAGAAGCTGCTTTGAATAATCAGCAGAAGTAAGAAAATCGCTCAATAAAAAGGCTATAGAGCGCTTTGATATAATTTTTACCAAATACTCAAGTGGCACAGCTAAATCGGTGCGTTTGCCTTGGGGCGTAAAGTTGAGCAACTCTCGTATAATATACAATATATGCTTGCGCCCTTTTTGCGGAGGAATAAACTTTTCTATTCTGTCAGTAAAGAATATCACTCCAATTTTATCATTATTCTGCATGGCAGAAAATGCCAATGTTGCAGCAATCTCTGTGGCCAAATCGCGTTGCGAGCGCAGTCGCGTACCAAAACGTTGGCTGGCAGAAAGGTCGATGAGCAACATCATGGTAAGCTCGCGCTCCTCTTCGAACACCTTGACATAGGGATGGTTCATGCGTGCCGTTACGTTCCAATCAATGTCGCGAATATCGTCGCCTGGCTGATATTCGCGCACCTCGGCAAACGACATACCGCGCCCTTTAAAGGCAGAATGATACTCGCCCGCAAAGATATTGTTGGTGAGTGCACGCGTCTTTATTTCAATGCGTCGCACTCGTTTCAAGAGTTCAGAGGTTTCCATGATTAGGGCACTTCCACTTTGTTGAGTATTTCTTTAATGATGTCGTCAGCCGTAAGGTTTGAAGCCTCTGCTTCGTAGGATAGCCCTATGCGGTGGCGCAACACGTCGGCTGCCACCTCTCTTACATCCTCTGGCACAACATAGCCGCGGCGTTTGATAAACGCACAAGCACGTGCAGCCAATGCTAAGTTGATACTTGCACGAGGTGAGCCACCACATGATATATAGTCCTTGAGCGAGGCAAGTTTATATTTTTCAGGATAGCGGGTGGCAAATACGATGTCGGCAATATATTGTTCAATGCGTTCGTCTACATAAACTTGCTTTACCAACTCACGTGCCTTAATGATTTTTTCAGTGTCAATAACAGGCATTGGCTTTGTAAAACTGCCGTTTATGTGTGCACGCATAATTTTCTTTTCCTCCTCGATAGTAGGATAATCAATAATAACCTTAAGCATAAAACGGTCTACCTGGGCTTCGGGCAATTCGTATGTACCCTCTTGCTCTATAGGGTTTTGTGTGGCCAATACCAAGAATGGGTTAGGAAGCGCAAAGGTGTTATCGCCTATCGTTACTTGATGCTCTTGCATGGCTTCAAGCAATGCGCTCTGCACCTTTGCTGGAGCACGATTAATCTCGTCAGCAAGTACAAAGTTAGCAAAGATAGGTCCCTTCTTCACCTTAAAACTTTCGTCCTTTTGGCTATATATGAGTGTACCAATCACATCGGCAGGTAGCAAGTCTGGTGTAAATTGCAAACGACCAAACTGTGCATTTACGAGCGATGCCAATGTTTTAATGGCTAATGTTTTTGCCAATCCAGGCACACCTTCGAGCAAGATGTGTCCATCAGATAGCAAACCTATCAGAAGGGAGTTAATAAGATGTTTTTGCCCCACAATGGTGCGGTGCATGCCTTCTACGAGGTCTGTTATAAAGCCTGTTTCTGCTTCTATCTGTGCATTCAACAGACGAATATCTACTGTTTCAGACATATAATTATATGCTTATATTGTTTGTTTTTCTGTTTTCAAAATGCAAAAATAATTGTTTTGTTACTATTATAACAATTACTTTCTTTAAAATTCACTAAAAGCCCATATAATATGGAGACATAAACCATAAACATAGGTATGTTAGCTACAAAAAAGCTATGGATGTAGCATAACAATAAGTGCATCATTGTTAGCTCATATTCCGTACGTAAGTTGTGCGATAACGCGTTTATAGTTTGCTCATTACGGTCGTAATGAACACTCATCTCGGTCGTAATGAACATTCGTTTCGGTCGTAATGAGCATTCATTTCGGTCGTAATGAGCAAACTATAGGTGTGTTCTTTCACAACTTTATAGCGTATGCTGCACCAAAAACAAATGAATTATAGGCCAATATCCTTTAGGATGGTTCTATATTTTCTGTCGGAATGTATTGTGCAGTACCGGGAGTGTAATTTTGCAAGTAGTCCAGAGAACATAGCGAGCTATGCAACCCGACACTGCTTGCCAAAGGACACGCCGAGAGAGCGGGCAAATCATTCGGTAGAATTGATGAAATTCTAAAAAAAGAATCTATAGAACCTTCCTTTACAGTCTTTGGCCAACCTACATTTTAAGGTACAAAAAAAAACAGCATGCGATATGTTATGCACAAATGCTGACACATATTACATGCTGTGTTATTCAAAATAAAGGCTTCTACATTAGCTACGCCCACTACCTTTTACTAACAGGCACATATTCGCGCAAATCTGCCACACAGCGATATGCTGGACGGATAATGCGGCGGCCTGCAAAACCAAGTTCCTCGTTGCGGTGAGCACACCAGCCCACAATACGCGCCATGGCAAAAAGCGGTGTGTAGATTTCGATGGGCAGACCTATGAGGTCGTACACAAAGCCTGAGTAGAAATCGACGTTGGCACATAGTTTTTTGTCAGTGCCCTTTATGTCGTAAACTGCTTCTACTGCCAGTTTCTCTATGCGCTCCATAAACTCAAATTCTTCCATGCGGCCTTTTTCTTCGGCAAGCTGGCGAGCCATCTTTTTAAGCAAGACGGCACGTGGGTCGGAGAGTGTGTATACAGCATGGCCGATACCATAGATTAAGCCTGTGCAGTCGTAGGCCTCTTTCTTCACTATTTTATGGAGATAGTGGCTTATTTCAGCTTCATCATCCCAATGGCGAATGTTCTGTTTGAGATGCTCTATCATGTGGTGTACACGGATGTTTGCCCCACCATGCTTAGGCCCCTTGAGCGAACCTATACCCGCTGCAATTGAAGAGTAAGTGTCGGTGCATGTTGAAGAGGTGACACGCACGGTAAACGTTGAGTTGTTACCACCACCATGTTCTGCTTGCAGGATAAGCAAGAGGTCGAGTGTTCGTGCATCGAGTGGCGTGTAGTGATTGCCAAGAAGCATATACAAGAAGTTCTCGGCAAGCGAGAAGTTCTCTTTAGGATGGCGAATGTGTAAAGAACGCCCAAGCGTTTTATGGCGCAACATGTTGTAGGCATAAGCAATGATAGTGGGGAACTTTGAAATGAGCTCCACACTTTGTCGCATCAGATTGTCGCGCGAGATGTCGTCGGGATTGTTGTCGTAGGTATAAAGCTCTAATACGCTACGAGCCAAGATATTCATGATGTCGCTGCCTTCAAGTTCAACAATGTTGAGCATCGTTTTAGACATTAGCGGCATATTGTCTACCAACAAGCAACGAAACTGCTCAAGTTCTTCGGCATCGGGCAAACGACCTGACAAGAGGAGATATGCCACCTCTTCGTATCCAAAACGCTGCTCTTTGAGCACAGCATCAACGATATCTGAAATTTCATAACCTCTAAAATAGAGCTTTCCTTCGATAGGTTTAAGTCCCGCTTCTGTACGCTCATAGCCTACAACATTACCAATGTTGGTGAGGCCTACAAGCACGCCTGTACCATCTTCATTACGCAGTCCGCGCTTCACATCCAACTTTCTGAAGAGCTCTGCATCTATCTTAATGCAACTCTTCATACTATCGGATAATTTGTATATAAGGTATTCTTTTTTATCAGTCATAATCAGTTTTTAAATAAGCACATTATATTGAAAGCAATACATGTGAAAAGTGGCTATTGCTTAGCTCTACATAGCGAATTATACATTAGCAATGTTGGCTGAGGGCATCACCAAACTCCTTGGTTCCAAGCGGTTTGCCGTTAGTCATAAAGCGTGCCAAATCGGCCGTTGCGTAGCCTTCGCCAAAGAGAGTTTCGAGCGAGGTGGTTACGAGTTGTGCAGCTTCGGTCCAACCTAAGTGCTCAAGCATCATTACACCCGACAAAATGAGCGAACAAGGGTTTGCTTGGTTTTTGCCAGCAATGTCGGGGGCTGTTCCATGGGTAGCTTCGAACACTGCCCTACCCGCCTCGTAGTTGATATTTGCACCTGGAGATATGCCTATACCGCCCACCTGTGCCGCCAACATGTCCGAAACATAATCGCCGTTGAGGTTCATAGTGGCTATTACATCGTAAGCCTCGGGCTTTATCAAAGCATTTTGTAAAAAGGCATCGCAAATGCAATCGTCCATTCGCACCTTGTCCTTAAAGAACTCTTCGTTTACCTCGTATCCCCAGTTTTTAAATCCACCTTCTGTAAATTTCATGATGTTGCCTTTATGCACAAGTGTTACGTGATTGGTTCCGTGGTCCACGGCATATTGGCAAGCAGCTTTTACCAAGCGTTTAGAGCCTTCGATGGATACAGGTTTTACTCCAAAGGCTGACGTTTCGGGAAAACGCACCTTTTCTACCCCCATCTCGTCATGAATAAACTCGTAGAATTGACGCGCCTCGCGCGAACAAGCTTTCCACTCGATGCCAGCGTAAATATCCTCGGTATTTTCGCGAAACACAACCATGTTTACGCGTTCAGGATGCTTAACGGGCGACTCAATGCCCTTGAACCAACGAACGGGACGCAAACATACATAGAGGTCGAGCCCCTGGCGCATAGCTACATTGAGCGAGCGTATGCCGCCACCAACAGGTGTGGTAAGTGGGCCTTTTATGCCTATGTGATAGTTGGCAAAAGCTTTAAGCGTGTCGTCGGGCAAATAGGTTCCCAAGGTGTCGTAAGCATGTTGTCCAGCTTCGACTTCTTTCCACAGAATTTGGCGCTCACCTTTGTAGCTCGCTTTTACGGCAGCGTCTATCACTTGCTGCATCACAGGCATAATTTCGGCACCAATACCGTCGCCAGTGATGAAAGGAACTGTTACGGACGAAGGTACGATAAGCTTACCATCGTCGGATAATTGTATGGTTGTTTGGCTCATTTTTTTCTTATTTAATTAAAGGGTGGTTCGGTTGTAAATAGGCATTCAAAGTTTGTTAATGCAACTTTATAACGTGGTTTGTTCAGAACGCAATTGTATAAACTTTGAATGTCTAAGTAGGTGTTCAAAATTAATATCAACTAATGCAGAACATGATTATATAAATTAATTTTGAAAACCTACTTATTTATGGGCGGTTCTATAACCACCCTTATATTAGTATATTAAATTATTACGCTTTTACAGCTAAAGCAGAACCGGCTTTAAACCATTTAATCTGTAATTCATTGTAGGTGTGTGCCGCCTCTATTTGCTCCGTACTTCCATCGGCATGGTACAGCGTGATGGCAATGGAAGTGTTTGGCGACAACGAAGCACAATGTATAGTTATTTGGTCGTCGGCCAATATTTTGTCGTAATCTGCTGCATTAACAAAGGTGAGGGCTAAGATGCCTTGCTTCTTTAAATTGGTTTCGTGAATACGAGCAAAGCTCTTTACCAATACCACTTTTACGCCTAAATAGCGTGGTTCCATAGCAGCATGCTCTCTGCTTGAGCCTTCGCCATAGTTTTCTTCTGCCACAATAATACTGCCTCCACGTTTGTCACGATAGTGCGCTGCAGCTTGCCAAACCTCAACAGAATTTCCTGTGGTTTGGTCGTACACCTTGCCTGTATCGCCAGTGAAAGCATTGGTGGCTCCAAGCAGCATATTCTTAGAGATGTTTTGCAGGTGTCCGCGATAACGAAGCCAGGGGCCTGCCATCGATATGTGGTCGGTGGTGCATTTACCCTTTACTTTAATCAATAATGGGAGACGCTCAAAATCATTACCATCCCAAGCTGCAAATGGTGCTAAACGCTGCAAGCGCTCGCTTGTTGGGTTGATAACCACTTCGGCATTGGCATCGGGCGTAATTGCATAGTCGGGGCGAACTTTTTGTACGCCCTCTGCGTCGGCACAATAGCCTTTGGCGGGGAGTGCATCTCCTTGTGGTTGGAACGATGGCCAACCTGCTGAATAGGAAGGATGAACAGATAAAGAGCCAGTAAAAGCATAGCCTACAGCCGACTCGGGCGACGTGATGAATGCATTGGTATTAGGGTTGCCATCTGCACGCTTGGCAAAGTTACGATTGAAAGTTGTAACAATGCTGTTACGACGTGTTGGATCGTCGGTTATGCGTTTCCACTGCCCAATGCAAGGACCGCAAGCATTGGTCATTATTATAGCTCCAGCATCAACAAACGTTTGTAAAATGCCATCACGTTCTGCGGTAGCTCTAACAAGTTCGGAACCAGGATTGATAATAAGTTGAGCCTTAAGCTGATAGCCTGCGGCTTTCATGGCTCTAACTACGGATGCAGCACGCGCCAAATCTTGGTATGACGAATTTGTACACGAACCGATAAGGCAAACTTCTACCTTATCTGGCAATTGGTCGTGCGCCACCTTTTGCGCCATATCCTTTACTTGACAAGCTGCATCGGGGGTAAATGGACCATTTACATAAGGGGTGAGTTCGCTTAAGTTTATAGTTATCAGTTTATCAAAATACTGTTCTGGATGTGCCAATACGTCGTCGTCTGCACGCAAATCTGCTGCCACACCTTGTGCTAATTGAGCAACCTCTTCACGACCGGTACTGTTGAGATAAGCTACCATATTGTCATCAAAAGCAAACATTGATGTGGTGGCACCAACTTCAGCGCCCATATTACAAATAGTGGCCTTGCCTGTGGCAGGCAAGTTATCGGCGCCTTCGCCAAAATACTCAATAACGGCATTGGTACCACCTTTAGTGGTAAGTTTGCCCGCAAGATACAAGATTACATCTTTAGCCGATGCCCAACCAGAAAGTTTGCCAATGAGCTTTACGCCTATCAAACGTGGCACTTTAAGTTCCCATGGAGTGCCCACCATAACATCTACAGCATCAGCTCCGCCAACACCAATGGCAGCCATACCAAGTCCGCCCGCATTGGGAGTGTGAGAGTCGGTACCTACCATCATACCACCTGGGAATGCATAGTTCTCGAGCACTACTTGATGAATGATGCCAGCGCCAGGACCCCAAAATCCCATCCCATAACGTTGGGCTGCAGATTGTAAGAATGCGTAGACCTCATGATTTACATCTTTGGCATTTGGCAAGTCTATAGTAGCACCTTTATATGCTTGAATAAGATGGTCGCAATGTATGGTGCTGGGCACAGCAGTTTCTTTGCGTTGTGCATTCATAAATTGAAGAATTGCCATTTGCGCTGTGGCATCTTGCATACATACCCTATTAGGATAGAACTGTGCATAGTCTACTCCACGCTGATAACCACCCTTTACTGGCTGCTCTGCCAAATGAGCAAAGAGTACTTTTTCTGCATAAGTGAGAGGACGACCAATCGCCTTTCGCGCCTCTGATACACGATGTGAGTAATTGGCGTAGAAGTCGCGTATCATGTCAATGTTGTAAATCATAATATTATGTTCTATTACAGTTTTATAGTAAGCAATTGCACGAATTGTCATACTTTTTGGTTGTTTACAAGGGCAAAGATACAACAATATGTTTGATAAATATTGATTTTACTTACATATTTTTATATTTACATGGTATAAATATGCAAAACGAAAAAACTAAATGGCATTATTACTTTGAAATACTGAATGTTTGGCGTAATTTTGCATAACAAAACTTGCAAAACAACAAACAACACAGATAAAGCAAATGTATTACATTTCAAAAAGAATAGAAATAGCTTTTGCACACCAACTCAACCTTACATATGAGAGTAAATGCCAAAGACTGCATGGTCATAATGGCATTGTCAATATCTTTTGCTGCGCAGAAGAACTTGATGAAAATGGCATGGTAACAGACTTTACACACGTAAAGACTTTGATACAGAATAAGCTTGACCATCAATGCATAAACGACATACTCGACTTTAATCCTACTGCAGAGAATATAGCGCATTGGATTTGCAACCAAGTGCCTAATTGCTATAAGGTAACATTTCAAGAGTCTGAAGGTAACATAGCTTGTTACGTTAAACCTGGATTTGAGAACATCATATTCTAAGGACCAAAATATAGAGTTTACTTTTTCTTGAGCTTAGATACACATATATAAAGTATATGATATGATTGATAGGGCAACGATACAAAGGGTGATGGACGCTACAGACATTGTAGACGTGGTGAAAGAGTTCGTTACATTGCGTAAGGCTGGAGCGAACTATAAGGGATTATGCCCTTTTCATAACGAACGTACCCCCTCGTTTAGCGTATCGCCAGCTCGCCAAATGTGTAAATGTTTTTCGTGTGGAAAGGGCGGCAACGCCGTTCACTTCCTAATGGAACTTGAACACATGACATACCCCGAAGCCATTAAATGGCTCGGTAAAAAATATGGTATAGAGGTAAAAGAAAAAGAATATACCGACGAAGAAAAACTCGCTCAGAACGAACGCGAAAGCATGTTTGCCTTAAACGAATGGGCTGACAATTATTTCCAACAATTACTCCATAATAATGTAGATGGTGTGGCACAAGGGATGGCTTACTTTCGGGCTCGTGGGTTTAGAGATGACATTATTCATAAATTTCACCTTGGCTACTCGCTCGAACAGCGCGACGCATTTGCTAAAGCAGCACTTGCACATGGGTTTAGCAAAGAATATTTGCTAAAAACAGGCCTATGCTACGAAACTGACAAGGGATTAATTCTTGACCGCTATCACGGAAGAGTTATATTTCCCGTGCACACGGTGTCGGGGCGTATCGTAGCATTTGGTGGCAGAGTATTAAACAAAGACAAGGCGAAGAATGTTGGTAAGTATGTAAACTCTCCCGAAAGCACCATTTACAGTAAGAGTAAAGAACTCTATGGCATTTATCAAGCTAAACAAGCTATTGTAAAACAAAATCGTTGCTTTTTGGTAGAGGGATATACCGATGTCATATCCATGCACCAAAGTGGTGTAGAGAATGTTGTAGCTTCGTCTGGTACATCTCTTACAGAAGGGCAAATAAGGCTTCTGCACCGATTTACCGACAACATAACCGTGCTTTACGACGGCGACTCTGCGGGTATTAAGGCCAGCCTTAGAGGTATAGACATGTTGCTTGCTGAGGGGCTTAATATAAAAGTACTACTCCTACCTGATGGGGATGACCCTGATAGTTTTGCTAAGAAACACAATGCCGAAGATTTTCAAAAATATATTGATGAGCACCAAGTAGATTTTATAAAATTCAAAACAGACCTCTTACTTGCTGACGCTGCAGGCGACCCTATTAAGCGTGCAGAACTGATAACCAATATAGTTAAAAGCATATCGGTTATCCCAGACAATGTGGTTAGACAAATGTATATCCACGAATGTGCTGCAAACTTATCTATCAGCGAAGAACTCATTGTTAATGAAATAAATAAACAACATCGCGACAGAGCACGTAAGGAACAAAAAAATGCCAACAATCAAGAAGCTACATCGCCTGCCAACTTAGAACAAACCGAAAGCATTCAACTACTAAGTGCCGATGCTGAACTAATAGAAGAGAAAATGCTCATTTCGCTTGTAGTTCGCTATGGTGGAATGTTTATGGATATTCATGACGAAACTGCAACTGACGACACGGAAATACAGAAAATATCTGTTGCTGAATACATTTACAACGACTTGGTGAATGATGGACTAAATCTTCGCAACAAATTATACCAAAGCATCTTACTTGAGGCTGTTGCCCATGCTAAAGAAGAAGGCTGGGTTTCGTTAGACTATTTCATGGCACACCCTGACGAAAATATTAGCAAATTGGCATCGGACGTTGGACTTGACAACTTTGAACTAAGCAAATTGCAACGAGAACAATATGTTGAAGATAAAGATCGTTTAGACGAAGTCGTTCCGCGAATATTACACGACTACAAGCATTCTTTAATAAAAGAACACCTCAAACAATTGCTTACAGAATTGCGCAACCCAATGCTTAAAGACAATCCACAAAAAGCAGAAGAGTTGATGAAGCAATACATGGAAATGAGTCAGATAGAACGTGCTTTTGCAAAGGTGTTAGGCGACAGAGTGGTACTTAAATATGGCAATAAGTAAATACTGATTAATGGCGTATCAGCACAAAATATAAGCATTCGTGCATTTTTCATATAAGAATTATAATTTTTTATATAAAAATATGTACCTTTGCCAACAAAATAATAAAAAGGTGTGTTATCTTAAATACAACGCAGCGTATTTATTTTATTACTTAAAAACATTTCCTTTTATACAACCAAGATTTATCTCATGGGAATTTTACAAGACAGATTAGCAAAGTATACCCTTCCACAACAATATAAAGCAAAGGGTGTATATCCTTATTTCCGTGCCATCGAAGGCAAACAAGGCACCGAAGTTGAAATGGGTGGTCACCACGTGCTTATGTTCGGTTCAAACGCATATACAGGTTTGACCGGCGATGAGCGTATCATACAAGCAGGCATCAAAGCTATGGAGAAGTATGGCTCAGGATGCGCAGGATCACGCTTCTTGAATGGCACACTTGACCTTCACTTACAACTTGAAAAAGAACTCGCTGAATTTGTTGGCAAAGAAGATGCTCTTTGCTACTCAACTGGTTTTACAGTAAACTCTGGCGTTATATCATGCCTTACAGGTCGCGAAGACTATATTATCTGCGATGATCGTGACCACGCATCAATCGTTGATGGTAGACGTTTGTCGTTCTCAACTTGCTTAAAATACAAGCATAACGATATGGCAGACTTGGAACGTCAATTACAGAAATGTGCTCCAGAAGCTGTTAAACTTATCGTTGTAGATGGTGTATTCTCAATGGAAGGCGATTTGGCAAACTTACCCGAAATTGTGAAACTTAAGCACAAATACAACGCAACTATCATGGTTGATGAGGCTCATGGCATTGGTGTGTTTGGGCGCCAAGGTCGTGGTGTTTGCGACTATTTTGGCTTGACCGATGAGGTAGACCTTATTATGGGTACCTTCAGCAAGTCGCTTGCTTCAATCGGTGGATTTATTGCTGCAGATGAAAGCATTATTAATTGGTTGCGCCATAACTCACGTACGTACATATTCTCTGCTTCTAACACTCCCGCTGCTACAGCATGTGCAATGGAAGCTCTGCATATCATCCAAAAAGAACCAGAACGCATAGAGGCTCTTTGGGATGTAACACGTTATGCATTAAAGCGTTTCCGTGAAGCTGGGTTTGAGATTGGCGAAACCGAATCGCCTATCATACCACTCTACGTACGCGATACTGAAAAGACATTCGTTGCAACCGCACGTGCATTCGACGCAGGTGTATTTATCAACCCTGTTATTCCTCCTGCATGTGCACCACAAGACACACTCGTACGTGTTGCACTCATGGCAACCCATACCAAGGAACAAGTAGACCGTGCTGTTGAAGCATTAGCAAAGGTATTCCGCGAACTTGACATTATTAAGTAAGTTATACATAAAAATAGCATAAGAGCTGCACAAAACCTATACGCATAGAGTTTGTGCAGCTCTTTCCTTTTTATTTTTTGCAAAGAAATATGAATGGCTTATTGTTGCATCACGTAAAAATAAGTAACTTTGCAAAAGGAAATAAGGACTTTTTGAACATTAAAATTAGCTCCTATTTTTTCAACCCTAGATTAAAACTCTAATAATTTATAATCAATTTATGGAAAAAAGCGCATTACAGATTGCACGTGCTTCATACCAGCCTAAACTTCCTGCTGGTCTTCGTGGAAATGTGAGCATTAAAGAAGGTGAACCTACTCAAAGCGTAGGCGACCAAGAGGAAATCAAAAAACTTTTCCCCAACACTTATGGTATGCCCCTCGTAGAGTTCGTTCCAACTGACGAAAAGAAAGAATATGCACCAATGAATATTGGTATAATCCTTTCTGGTGGACAAGCTCCTGGTGGTCACAACGTAATCTGCGGCCTTTATGATGAACTTAAGAAGCAAAATGCTAACAATAAGCTTTATGGTTTCTTGATGGGTCCTGGTGGCTTGGTAGATCATAAGTATATTGAACTTACTGACGAAATCATCAACGACTATCGCAACACAGGTGGCTTTGATATGATTGGTTCAGGTCGTACAAAACTTGAAGAAGAAGACCAATTTGAAAGCGGTTTGAAGATTATCCGTGAATTGGGTATCAAGGCTATCGTTATTATCGGTGGTGACGACTCTAACACAAACGCTTGCGTGCTAGCAGAATACTATGCAGCACACAACTGCGGCGTTCAAGTAATTGGTTGCCCTAAGACTATTGATGGTGACTTGAAAAACGACCAAATCGAAACTTCTTTCGGCTTCGATACTGCATGCAAAACTTATGCTGAAGTAATTGGTAACATTCAACGCGATGCTAACTCTGCACGCAAGTATTGGCACTTCATCAAATTGATGGGACGTTCAGCAAGCCACATTGCATTGGAGTGTGCTCTACAATGCCAACCTAACGTATGTATCATCAGCGAAGAGGTTGAAGAAAAGAATCAAACTCTTGATGACATCGTTACCTATATTGCAGAAATAGTTGCTAAGCGTGCTGCTAACGGCAATAACTTTGGTACAGTTCTTATCCCAGAAGGACTTATCGAGTTTATTCCTGCAATGAAGAAGCTTATTGCTGAATTGAATGACCTCCTTGCTACTCCTGAAGCTGCTAATGTTGCTGCTGCAGACCAACGTGCATGGATTCTTTCAAAGCTTAGCAAAGACAATGCTGCTATCTATGAGAGCCTTCCTGAGGGTGTTGCTAAGCAACTTACCATGGAACGCGACCCACACGGAAACGTACAAGTATCTCTTATTGAAACAGAAAAGTTGCTTTCAGAGATGGTAGGCAACAAACTTGCTGCTTGGAAGAAAGAGGGTAAGTATGTTGGCAAATTCTCTGCACAACACCATTTCTTTGGTTACGAAGGTCGTTGTGCTGCTCCTTCTAACTACGATGCAGACTACTGCTATGCTCTTGGTACAAGCGCAGCTCAACTCGTAGCTAATGGTAAAACTGGTTACATGGCAATCGTAAAGAACACTACAGCACCTGCTGCTGAATGGGTTGCTGGTGGTGTGCCCATCACTATGATGATGAACATGGAACGTCGTAACGGCAAGATGAAACCTGTAATCAAGAAAGCCCTTGTTCGTTTGGATGGTGCTCCATTCAAGGAGTTTGCTTCTCATCGCGAAGAATGGGCAGAGAACACTTGCTTTGTTTATCCTGGCCCTATCCAATATTGGGGTCCATCTGAGGTATGCGATCAATGCACTGTTACTCTTAAACTTGAACAGGGTAAGTAATTGCTAAAGGATAGAGAGAAATTGGCTTTTACACATAAGATTAACTAATCCATTAAAAGTCAGAACCGCTCCATATCAAGCAATTATAAACTTATATAATTAAAGGGTTAAGTGATAGTGGGCATCCTTGATAAATGTTGCTCCACATCATTTAACCCTTTTTCCTTTCTTTTTATTTTATGCCTAAAGTGCCATTTAATAGCAACAGAAGAACTACAACAAGACGCACGAACAAGCCACGTACGATTACGCACAAGACTAGAAGTGCAACCACCAAACGCAAAAAAAATAATCATACGATTAGAGATATTAAAATGAGACTGCGTTTGTTGATTGTTCGCTTGTCTTTAATATGTGGTGCTGCTTTAATGGTGTATTTCTTCTATATTTACGTAGTTGAAAGATACCACTCTAAATGGCAAGCCCTATATGGCAGCGAGGTATACCCAGAAGGCTACTCCATTCATGGCATAGATATTAGTCATCATCAAGGCGATATTGATTGGGAAAAACTATCTAATGCGTCTGTTAATAGTGAACCTATCAGTTTTATATTTATAAAAGCTACTGAGGGAAAAAATCACCTTGACGAAAATTTCAACGACAATTTCTATCAAGCACGTGAACATGGCTTTTTACGAGGAGCATATCACTACTTCAAGCCCAACATATTAGCATCTGACCAAGCCAAATATTTTTTAAAGCAGGTTCACCTTGAAGAAGGCGATCTCCCCCCCGTATTAGATATAGAAGAAACAGGATCTCTATCTCCTGAACAGTTGAGAAAAGCTTCACTCACATGGCTTAAAATAGTTGAAAAACAATATAAAACACCTCCTATCCTCTATACAAACTATAAGTTTAAAAAAGATTATCTCAACACCAAAGAGTTTGAACATTATCCTTATTGGATTGCTCACTACTATGTACGTTCACTTACATATAATGGTAAATGGCGTTTTTGGCAACATACGGATTGTGGAAGATTAGAAGGAATAAAAACAAAAGTGGACCTCAACATTTATAACGGTTCGATGTATGAACTACGTCATCTTTGCATTGAATAAACGTGTTGCATTTAGTATTACATATAGTTATGCAACACGTTTTTTCTTAAAACAAAAAAACGAGAAACCTTTAAAAGTTTCTCGTTTTTTGCGGTGTGTACGGGACTCGAACCCGTGACCCCATGCGTGACAGGCATGTATTCTAACCAGCTGAACTAACACACCAATAATCTTAAAAACTCAATGCGTGTGCCGCATTATTCTGTTTTGCGAGTGCAAAGATACAATTTTTTAAACAACTTACAAGGGAAAATACATGTTTTTTATAAAAAGACACTAAAAACTCTATAAACTTTTGTATGAAACACTTTTTTTTCGCAATTTTGCTATACGATAGAATCATATTGCAAAATACATCTTTAAACAGTTACATACTTTTTCTATGAAAAAAAACAAACTATTTGTTTCGTTGCTCGCTTCAGGCATGCTTGCTATATCTCCTGTGATGGCAGATGATGTAGTAACACTCAGCACAAGTAAGAAGGTGGGCGAAACAGTAACTCTCCAGTTGAACCAACTTAAGCATGGTGCAACAGTTGATTGGGGTAACGGCACACCTGTAACTATAGCTAAGACCAACGAAGAGGTACTTACTATTACAGGTACTGTAGCAGGTAGCACCATCACTATCACTACTCCTTCAAAACTTGAAACTTTAATTTGCGAAGGTCAAAACATCACTAAAATAGATGTTGCAAAAGCACCTAACTTGCGTTCGTTGTATTGCCAAAATAATGAACTCACTAACTTGGATGTTACCTCTAACGCTAAATTAACAGACCTAAATTGTGCTAACAATCAATTAAAGACATTAAAGGTAAACGAAACTGCTAATCCTTTGATTGAGAATGTGAATATTGCCAACAATAATATAAAGAATAATGCTGGCAATACTTCAAGCACAAGCTTTGCTATAAAGACTGCAACTTTACAGCAACTCAATGTTAGCGATAATAATATCAGTTCTGTAACATTGCTCAACAACACCAATTTGGATGTACTGAAATGTGCTGGTAACAATTTGAGTTCTGTCATTACTAAATCAGATTCCATTTCTGTTATCATGTGTGGTGATAATAAAATCTCTACCTTGACCATTAATGGAACAAAAGAGAACTTGCGCCAACTTTTTGCAGAGAACAACAAAATCTCAAAGATTGATGTTTCAACTGCAGAAAAACTAAAGTATATTGCAGTAGAAAACAATGGCGTACTTAAGAGTGTGGATTTATTCAACTATCCAACATCTAACAAGTTGTATGCTTATACTTGCGGTGGAAATAATTTAACTTTTGCTTCTCTCCCACAAATAGCTCGTGTTGAAAATATCTCATATCTTCCACAAGAGGAGACTGTTAATATCAACTCTAAACTTTTAAAGGCTACAAAGTCTGGTGTTGTATGTCAATATATTTATCGTTGTCCGTCAAATAATGATTATATGACGGAGTTTAACGCAAATAAATCAACACCTAAATATTTGTTGAAACTTGATGAATGGGCAAAGGACGGCAACAATCAAACTTATACAATTAAGTTTGCATACCAAGGCGTCTCGTTCGATAGTGCCGAAAATATCTACGAGACTATTGCTAAGTCTGCTATGATTACTAAATCTGCTGCTAAATACGCTGGTATTGTAGCTTTCCTTAACAAGCAAAAGGATGCTTACGTTGAGATGACCTCAACAAACTATCCTGATCTTGTACTAAAAACCACTCACTTCTCTGTTATAGACGATACTGACGATATTGTTACCGGTATTAACGATGTGGCAACATCTACCAACGATGCACTTGAAATCAAAGCAAATCATGGTTCACTCGTTATGCAGAGCGGAAAACCACAAGCAGTTCGCGTATATAGTGCTGAAGGTAAACTCGTTTGGCAAGGTATGGTAGAAGGCGAACAAACTTTGCAATTATCTACAGGTGTATATATTGTAAATGGTAGCAAGGTAATTCTTTAACAAAAAGACCTCTCTACCCTATTCTATCTATAAATAAGACATAAAAATGAAATATATAAAACAAATTTTCACCTGTGCCTCGCTTGCGGTTGCCTCGTCTGCAATTCAGCCAATGATGGCACAAGTAAAATTAGCTGATGACGCATATCCCGTTATTGTAGCTCCTCACAAGCAAACTGTGAGCTATCGTGAACGTACCTTATGCTACGACATCACAGCTAATGTTGATTTTACTGCAACAACTAATGCCGATTGGATTTCTGTAAGAAAGGCAAACGACGGAACGGTTTATATTCACCTCCAGGCCAATCAAGATGCGTCATCGCGCATGGGCACCGTAACCTTTACTAACGAAGAAAAAGGTCTTAAAGAAACGCTCTTTATAACACAAGGTAAGAATGAAAGCGTTGAGGATATGCCCACAGACACACAAGTAAAGATTGCGTCAGCAAAGGCAAATTCTCAGCAAAGCGGAAACGATATCAGTCGTTCTTATGACAACAATAATTCAACGCTTTGGCACACTGCATGGACTAACAAGTTTGAGGTTTCAGAGAAGAACCCTGCTATACTTACTTACAACTTCAGTTCTGTAGACCATATTGACTACATCAACTACATCACTCGCCAAGATGGTACGCCTAATGGTTGTTTTGGTAAAGTTGAGGTTTATGCAAAATGTGGCACCGAAAGCACATATAAACTCATAACAACTGCTGATTGCAAAGAAACTATTGGTCAGTACCAAATTGCTCTTGGCACAAATGGTTTGGATAATCCTAAGTCCATTCAGATTAAGGTGCTGAGCGGTAATGGTGGCTACGCAAGTTGCGCAGAGATGCAGTTTATGAAGTCTAACGATGAAACTAAGACAATATATAGTTTCTTCACAGACCAATCACTTTCAGAACTTAAGCCAACAGTTACCGAAGCAGACATTGACAACATTGATGACGAGTTTATTAGTGGACTTGCCAAGGGACTACTTAATAAGACATACAATGAGAAGTATCGTGTTGCAGAGTATACTGCAAAGCTCTCTTATGTAACTCAAAGTAATCTTTGGAATGCTCCAGGCAAGTACTACGACCAACGTCAAGGTACAACTGGCATCAACATCAGTAAAGGTAAACAAGCTATTGCTGTATCTGGACTTCCCGACAATGTTTCTGTTCCATTGCTCGTAACTGCATGGTACGTAGGTAAGGATGGTGGAAACTTTGATGGTGGAAACCCCGAAACTAAGAGCTATTCAGTTCATAATGGTTTGAACATCATCAATTATGATGGCGACTACGATGGCTTGGCATACGTATGCTACTATGCTGATGCTAACCCAGAGTTACAGCCTAAGATTAAGGTACACTTCATCAATGGTCAAGTAAATGGTTATTTGAGCAGCGATAAGACCAATGAAGAGATGCATGAACTCACTGCCAACGCTGTAAATACTTGTATGGACGTTGTTGGTACAAAAGTTCACTCTGTATGGACTTCGAAAGGTCTGCACGACTATTGCAAGGCTACTGACGGGAAATCTATTGGCTATCGTCAATATATGAATGTACTTGACTCTCTTGTTTCATGGGAACACTACTTACTCGGTTTCAAGAAGTACAACCGCGAACCAGACAACCGCACATTTGCATATACCAACTACACTTACTACATGTTCCAAGGTGGTTTGGGCGTATCGTTCCACCACAACCAAGAAAGCCGCGTGCTTAACTGCAAGACATTGGTATATAATGATGATGATGCAATTTGGGGGCTTTCGCATGAGTGGGGGCATCAACACCAAATGCATCCCTACTTCTGTTGGGCAGGTATGAGCGAAGTTACAAACAACATGAACTCATACTACAACATTATGCGTATGGGCTATCATAGTTCTGGTAAGATAGACAACTGGATTCCTGCACGCCGCCACTTTGTTGATGCTAACTATTCTGATATCGAAGCAAGCTACTTAGGTGACAAAGCCAAAGGTTCACGCAATAGCAACATGCGTCATCTTGCATATACTAACCGTAACCTCATGAACAATAGCGCTTTGCGTAGCGTGATTGAAGCAATGAAGGACTCTGTTATTACTGAGTACAAAAACAATCCTTTGCGTGCGCTTACTATCAACGAAGTAGGTGTTGGCGAAACTCTTTGCCCATTCGTTATGCTATATAATTATTTCACGACTCATGGAAAGGACGACTTTGCTCCCGATTGGTACGAAGCTCTTCGTCAGACCGACAATGACGAAGGTTCTACTATTGAGAAAAAAGATGGCATTGACAAGTATGAGTTGATTGCATCTACTCAAAATGGTAACAAGAATAGCAAGTACAGCGTTCTTAAAGCAAAATATCCTAATAGCTGCTGGGTTAAAAAGGGATATGTAAATGCTTCAAGCACTATGTGGGAGAACTCATTACCATACGTTCTGAACTACATCCGCAAGGTGTCACGCTTGTCTGGCTACAATCTCTTCCCCTACTTTGAACGTTGGGGCTTCCTCCGCCAAGTATCGCTCTATATTGGCGACTATGGTAACAAGTGGTTTATCTGCTCTCCTGACATGTACAACGAATTCAAAGAAGACATGGATGCTCTTGTTAAGGACGGAACATTGAAGGAAATGCCTGCTGGTATGGTTGAAGAAATCTCTAAGAACAAAGACCTCTTCGATTGTAATTATAAGGACTTTGGTACAACTCCAACATTTGCGAACTAATTCCTACTATTAAAGTAAGAAATAAAGTATTATAAAAAGGTCGTTTGACATATTTATGATTAAATATGTTGAACGACCTTTTCTATTTATACAACAATCCGTAATTTTGGTATAAAACAATTTGTTGCAACCGATTATTTTTGCATATACAAATTCAAATCTACCATCACATGCAACAATTTATTAGATCCACCTATATAAGTTTCATGTAATGCTAATATTATAATACAATGTCTTATGGAAGATATATACATTAATACCATACAAGAATTTAACGAATTGCATGGACTGCCCACACTGCATCCTATGGTTAGTGTGGCACATGTAGAATCTACCGAACAAATTCAAGAACAAATGTTGCACTATGGTGTGTACGCCCTGTTTTTAAAGGAAAACAAAGGGTGCAAACTATCGTACGGAAGAACAAAATATGATTTTGACGAGATGACCGTAACAAGTTTTGCACCTGGACAGACGATACATGTAGAACCCAATCCTGAGGTTGCTTGGCCTAAATGGACAGCCTTGGCATTCCATCCCGACTTCATAGCCCGCACCAATTTGGGTAAGAACATCAGTCGATATGAGTTTTTTGATTATAGCAGCAATGAAGCTCTACATCTTTCGTTAGAGGAAATAGAAATATTTAGGGGAGTACTATCAATGATACAACAAGAATTGCAACATGCTATAGACAAGCATACACGCGAACTTGTTGTGAGCAATATTGAGCTATTATTGAACTACTGCCTGCGCTTTTACGACCGACAATTCATCACTCGCGAGGAAATAAACCATAGTGTTGTAAAGAAGTTTAATGCCTTACTCAATGAATATATCAAAGAAAAAGCCACGAAGGAAGGCATTCCCACAGTATCCTACTTTGCCGACAAATGTTGTTATTCAACTAAGTATTTCGGTGAACTTATTAAAACCGAGACAGGCAGAACTGCAAAGGATTATATAAAAGACAGACTACTCACCTACTCCAAGCAACTCCTATCTGACGACACGTTGAGTATCACACAAGTGAGCCAACGTTTAGGTTTTGAGTATCCGCAACATTTCATACGCTTCTTTAAGTTACAAACGGGGCATACACCTGCCGATTATCGTAAAATAGTGTAAATATGAACGTACCTAAAATAATAACAACATTACTATTGACTATAATTCCAATATCAGTTATGGCACAACAAAAAATCAAGCAGACTGCAGGCAGAACGCAGTTAGGTAGCTTTGCTCCAGAATTTGCACATCTAAACGATGATATTCTTTTTGGCGAAGTGTGGAGTCGTAACGACCTTTTAGGCTTGCGCGATCGTAGCCTTGTCACTATCACGTCGTTAATTAGTCAAGGCATCACGGATAGTTCACTCACCTATCATCTGAAGGAAGCAAAAAAGAATGGAATTACCCATACAGAGATAGCCGAAATAATCACTCACATAGCATTTTATGCTGGTTGGCCCAAAGCTTGGGCAGCATTCAATCAAGCTAAACAAGTGTGGGCTGAGGATGAAAAACAAAGTATCAGCGAGGCTCCCCAATCCCTTACTTTCCCAATAGGCAATCCCAACACAGCCTATGCTAAATACTTTAAGGGTAATAGCCATTTAGCCCCCTTAACTCCTAAAAATTTTAGCAAAGACGAGAAAACCATATTGCCAATGAGCAATGTAACATTCGAACCTGGTTGTCGTAACAATTGGCATATTCATCATGGTGCTCGCCAAATACTAATTTGTGTTGCTGGAAAAGGCTGGTATCAAGAGTGGGGAAAGCCTGCCATTGCTTTGAAAGCTGGCGATGTTATAGACATTCCTGAAGGTGTTAAACATTGGCATGGAGCCCAAAAAGATTCATGGTTTCAGCACATTGCTACTCATGTAGCTGTTGAGAATACTTGTCCAGGTTCCGAGCCCAACGAGTGGTTAGAACCTGTGAGCGATGAAGATTACAATAAGTTAGTAGCAGAATAAGGCATATAGACGTTTATATTGCTAGCCGGTAAAATCTTTTCAAACAAAATAAATTAGGGCTGACACTTCTCACGAGG